>Ga0209804_1000016_pt1 | contig 135774 bp, 115 predicted proteins | sample GraSoiAngelo_139_FD_185896 | JGI IMG/M metagenome (GOLD analysis project Ga0209804, IMG submission 185896) | Grasslands soil microbial communities from the Angelo Coastal Reserve, California, USA - 14_0929_12_20cm (SPAdes) (version 2) | ecosystem: Environmental > Terrestrial > Soil >... | reverse complement strand
TGTTTCTATGGAGTTGATACGCCGTCTAAGAAGCAACTGATAGCGGCTAATAAGTCGGTTGCGGAGATCCGCGACTACATTGGAGCCGATTCTCTGGCTTATCTGTCTCTCGAGGGTCTGAAGAAGGCCTGCGGCGATGGCGAGAAGACTACTTACTGCTCGGCTTGCTACACGGGCAAATATCCCACCGATCGGGTTGACGTGGAAGAAATCCAGCCGGTCATTACCAGGCGCTGATTTTCCTCAAGAACCTCAAGAGAAAGAGATGGCCCCGGCTCTTGGACCCGGGCGGGGTGGCTCAAAGACCAGCCTCCACACTGTCGCCACTCGTCGCCCCGGGTACCCTATCTAATTTCTGGTCCTTCCCAAGCGGCTTCGGCCGTGCGGACTCTGCTTGGCCGTGAGGAACAGGAAAGCAGATTCCTCACTCCGTTTGGAAGGACAAGGAAAAGGACCTCGGAGCGATTCCTTAGAAGTGAAATTTCAAGCTGCCGCCTATCGTTCGTGAGGGCGCGTACTGGATGGGAATTTCTTCGCTTTCCTTGGCGATCTGGTAGCGGCTATCCGAGATATTGGTGGCGTCGAACTCAAGGTCCAGGCGGCGCGGCTCGGCTCTCCACAAATTAAACCCGCCGGCTAGATCAGCGGTCAGGTGTTGCGGCAGACGAGGCCCTCTTTCGACCACCGTCCCGCTGCCGTACCGAAGAGCACTACCGGACCAGAAGCTGCGCCAACGGTTGTGGTAGAAGAGCTGAGCTGTACCGGTATGGGTCTGGTCGAAGGCAGGCGTGATGCGCTCGCCGGGGGCAAGAACTTCGTCGCCGGTGAAGCCACCGGTGACTGGGCCGTAGAAAAATGTCCGAGCCAGGGCGTATTGGAAGCGCCCGCTGATTCCGAGCCGCTCGAGCTGCCGCATGTTGACGATCAACTCGGCACCGGTCGAACGGGCAGTGTGGAAGTTAATCGGCAGGAAAATGCGCGAGATGCTGATCTCGTGATTTTCGAAGCTGTTGTGTCCGGTGTGAAGATACGCGTTCAGCTCCAGGCTGATCCTCGGGTGCAGCTCCTGCGCTAGCCCAGCCTCGAAATAATTCTGCGTATACGCCTGCACATCGCCCACACGCTGGTCCGGGTCGACGGCATGGTGGCCGATGAAGCTGGCCAGGAGCGAGTACTCGATGGGCGGGGGCGAGAAGAAACGGTTGTAGGCGGCGTGAACGACTGTATTGGTGCGGCCGGCATGGTACGCGAGCCCGACACGAGGACTGAGCTGGACACCGGTCCGCACCAGTGCGAAACGATCATAGCGGGCCCCCGCATCCAGCCATAGATTCCGAACAGGCGAAAAGTGATCCTGCAGGTAGACGCTGGCCTGACCACCGTGCTGGCCGCCGCTGAAGGCGGGAAAGATGTCCGGATCGCCACGGCTATCGAAGAAAAAACTCTCCGATTCGCGGAGGCGAAGCAGGTCAATGCCGCCTTTAATCGCGTGGCTACGCCAGAGATGGGAGATGTCGCTCTTAACGCCAACGGTTAGCGTGCTGCGCGATGCAATCGACAGCGGCGTGATTGGATCGGTGGTCGGCAGTACCCGATCCGAGCCCAGACGCTGGTAGAGCGAGCTGGAGATCAGCGTGTTCGATGAGAAATTGTGCAGCCAGTTCAGGATGGCGGTGTGCTGCCGCAGATGCCGGTCGGGGTTTCGGCCTACAGCTTGATCTTCCGCCAGATTCGGCTGCTGGAAATTCGTGCCGCCGCCCATCAGCAGAAGCTTCAGTATGTCCTTGGTCGAATGCCAGTCCAACTGGGCGGTGGCGCGGGAGCCTTGACCGAAATCGTGCAATTCCAGCGGTTGGGGCGGATCGAGATAGCGGCCGGAAGTAAAACCGTCGGCAAACAAGTAGTAGCCAATCTTGCCGATCTGGCCACCGTAATCGGCATTCAAATCGTAGTTGCTCACGGTTGCGCCGCGAAAATTCACGTCGCCGTGGCCTTGCATGGTAGCGCCGGAGCGGGTCGTGATATCCAGCACGCCTCCGAAACGATTGCCGTATTCGGGAGCGAAGCCTCCGGTCATCAGGTCCACTGTTTCGAAGATCTGGGGGCTTACTCCCGGGCCGAACTGCGGTTGCGTGTTGTCGAGAAAAGAGGTTCCGTTGATGAATTCGTGCAGGGAGAACTCGTTGCCGCGCACGTTGATGAAGTTGTCGTGGCTCTGGCTGGCCCCGGGCATGAGGTTGGCGACCAGGTTGTTCGTATTCTCGACCAAGGGATCGGGCAGGGCCTCCAGATCCTCACGGGTGAACGTTTGTGAGCTGCCTGTTTTCTCCGGATCGACGGTGCGGTAGAGTTCCTTCACTTCAACCGTCTGCTGTACGGCTTGGGCGGGCTGTAACTCGATCGTGAGCGAAATCGCCTGTCGAGGACGGACGGTGAGTTCATACAGCGCCGGATAAAAACCGGAGGCATCGGTCTTTATCTGGTACGCGCCAGCGTCCACGGCGGCGAACTGGAATCGGCCGTTGCTGTTGGTGTTGCTGATCTGCGCGGGTACGCCGTTTGTGTGTTGCAGAACGACCTTGGCATCGTGGATGGGATTACCGGAAAGGTCCTGGACGGCGCCTTCCATCACGGTTTGAGCGGTGGCCAAGGCGCTTGAGACAAGAATTGACAATGCAAGAATCGGCAGACGCACCATCGTGTTTCCCAAGCCGGAGAGGACTGTTTGCTGCTCAGTGGCTAAGAGCTCGTTCCTTATGAGGAATGAATTATGCAGGGCCCAAGGCCCTGCGCCAACCTGCTTCAGCGCATGGCTCATCCCCCGCGCGGCCGCCCATAATTCTGAATGACCGACACACCTTTCGACTTCGCCAGGGCAGGCTCTGAATGCGTACCCTAGTACGGCGCAGCCCGCCTAGTGTAGCCGAAGTAGATGGAAGACGGCTAGAGCGGGGCGGCAAAACCACTGCAAAACTATTGGGGCTTGCGCGCGGAGGCGACCCGGGGGATTCCCTGCAGATCGTTCGTGATTCGGACGTCCTGCCAAGTCCCCAGCAACTGACGTACTCCCTCGGCGATAGAGCCGCTGATTTCCATAATCAGCCAGCCGCCGGGTTTGAGGGCCTCTTGAGCTGCCGGGATAAGCTCGGCGATAATTTCCAAGCCCGTCGGACCGGCAAACACAGCGCTGCGCGGTTCGAACTTGCGGACTTCGAGTTGAACCTGGTCCTGTTCGGATTCGCCGACGTAAGGGGGATTGGAAATGACAAGGTCAAACGAGTCCGCTTCAAGACCCTTGAGCAAATGGGTCTGATGAAACTGGATCCGGGATTCTAGTTGATGTCGAACGGCGTTGGCTCTGGCAATCTCCAGGGCGGCTGGAGAAATCTCGGTGGCGTGGATTTCGGCTTCGGGCAGTTCCTTGGCTAAGGCCAGCGCAATACAGCCGGAACCGGTTCCAACGTCAATGATCTTTGGTTTTGCGATGGTGCGCGCAAGGGGTAGCGCGGTTTCGGTCGCGTGCTCCGTTTCGGGCCTGGGGATCAGCACGGCCGGTGAAACGATCAGGTCCATTCCCCAGAATTCCTGGTGGCCGGTGATGTATTGTGAGGGGATTCCGCGGGAGCGCTGGGCAAGTGCTTCGTCATAGCGGTTGGTTTCCTCCTTCGTCAGTGTGCGCTCGGGATGGGCGTAGAGGTAGGCGCGATCGCAGTTCAGAGCGAACATTAGAAGCACTTCCGCGTTCATGCGCGGCGAGCCGACATCAGCAGTGGTGAGACGGTCAAGGGCGGAAGTGAGAGCGTCTTTCAGGCGCATGGGAAATTTGAACACGGCGGAGAAAAACTGCCGAGCTTCGCTCGGCTGGGCAGCCGAGGGCGTTTGTCCTACGTGGGCTCGGCCGGGACGGCTACTTAGACCACCGATGCGGTTTCATGCTTGAGCTTTTCCGCCTGGTAATGGGTCACCAGCGCTTCCACCAGCGGCTGGAGCTTGCCGTCCATCACGGCTTCTAGCTGGTGAATGGTGAGCCCGATGCGGTGGTCGGTTACGCGGTTCTGCGGGAAATTGTAGGTGCGGATTTTTTCGCTGCGGTCTCCGCTGCCCACCATGGTCTTGCGTTCTCTCGCCAAAGCCTCCTGCTGCCTCTGCATTTCCATCTCATAAAGACGGGAGCGCAGCACCCGCATGGCCTTGTCGCGGTTCTTGATTTGCGACTTTTCGTCCTGACAGCTGACCACGGTATTGGTGGGAAGGTGTGTGATGCGCACCGCCGAATAGGTCGTATTCACAGACTGACCGCCGGGACCCGAGGAGCAGAAGGTATCGATACGCAGGTCTTTCGGTTCGATCTTGACATCAACGTCCTCGGCTTCAGCCAGCACGGCGATGGTAACCGCAGAAGTGTGCACGCGACCCTGCTGCTCAGTTTGGGGCACCCGCTGCACCCGGTGCACGCCGCTCTCATATTTCAGGTGGGAGTAGACCCGGTCGCCAGAAATCATGGCAATCACTTCCTTCAACCCGCCAACCCCTGACTCGGAAGTATTCAGCACCTCGACCTTCCAGCCCTGACTCTCGGCGTAACGGGTGTACATGCGGAACATCTCGGCAGCGAACAAGGTGGCCTCATCGCCCCCAGTACCGGCGCGGATTTCCAAGACGACGTTTTTTTCGTCATTGGGATCTTTGGGAAGGAGAAGGACCTTCAGTTCCTGCTCGGTTTCGGCGAGGCGGGCTTCGAGTTTGTCCAGCTCTTCCTGGGCGTAGGCGCGCATCTCGGGATCTTTTTCGTCGGCCAGCACGGCCTTGCTTTCGGCGATACCCTTCTTCAGATCCTTGTACTCGCGATAGCCTTCGACTACGGGAGCGATTTCGCTGTGCGCCTTGGCAGTCTTCTGGTATTTCGCCGAATCGTTCATGATCTCCGGCGATGCGAGGGCGTGGGTGAGTTCCTCGTAGCGGGCTTCAATTTGGTCCAGACGCTCAAACATTGGTTCTTAGTTCTCGGTTGCACGATAGAGTGACGAGATGCTCAGCAGTTACAGCTGTCGGTTTCATTGTAAGCGGTTTTAACTGAGAACTGAGAACCGGCAACCGAGAACTGCGGGATGGGGGCCGCTAGGCGATCACTAACTCTCCGCCATGTTGCTTTTCCAGTTCCATGGCTCCGTCGAGCGCCTTGATGGCGCACTCGACCTGGTCATTCGAAGGCGGCTGCGTAGTGATGCGTTGCAACCACAGGCCAGGAGCAGTCATGAGCGCGAACAGCGAGCCACGATGCTTGGCGGCGAAGCGGATGATCTCGTATGACAGGCCAGCGATAAGCGGCAGCAGAGCGATGCGAGCGGCAAAGCGTCCCCAGAACGTCACCGCCGGAACTAGGGTATAGACCAGGATCGAGATGATCATCACGGTCATCAGAAAGCTGGTTCCGCAGCGCGGGTGATAGGTCGAGTACTTCTGCACTTCTCCGGTGTTTAGCGGATCGCCCGCCTCGAAGGCGAAAACGGTCTTGTGCTCGGCGCCATGATACTGATACACGCGGCGTATGTCGCGCAACAACGACGTTCCCCAGATGAATAGCAGGAATAGAACTATGCGGATCGCGCCGTCGATCAGGTTGAAGGTAATCCGCTCACCAAGAGCGGGATTGAGACGCTTCAACTCCGTGGCCGCCACCAGCGGCAGGAACTTGTACATTAAAATGAAGAAGCCCACCGAAATGACGATGTTGACGGCCGCCAGCCAGCCGCTAATTTTGAGCTTCTTGCCGTTTTCGTCGGCAGGCACCTGGTCCAATACAACATTGGCCGAATAGCGCAGGGCCCGGAAGCCCAGAGTCATGGCGTGGCCGAGAGTCATTACGCCACGAACAACCGGCCATCCCATCCACTTATGCTTTTCCGAGAGGCGCGCCAAAGGTTCGCTATGGATAGCCATTTCGCCGGAGGGTTTGCGGACCGCAATTCCCCAGGCGTGCGGGGAACGCATCATCACGCCTTCCAGCACGGCTTGGCCGCCAACGAGGGTCTCTTCGCCGCCTTCGAGCGCAGGCAGAAGTTGAACAGCGACGAGAAAACGCCAGAGGGTGCGTAACCGATTCATATAAGTTAGATGATTCCTTCCGGGCAGACGCCGCAAACCCTAAGACTATCACAGCTCGGGGTTGATTCCGATATCCACATCTGTGATCTAAGTGCCAATCTGCGAGATGGTTAGAGTCTGGCGGGAGGGACCGAGCATCGAAACTGCCATGCTGCTGCTGGCGGAAGCTTGTGAGCGCATCGCGGCCACCACCAAGAAGCTGGAGAAGATCGCGATTGTCGCCGACTACCTGAAGTCGCGGCGGGCAGAGGAAGCGGCTGTCTCGGCCGTGTTCCTCTCGGGACGGCCGTTTCCCATGTGGGACGACAGCCCGCTGCAGGTCGGGGGAGGGCTGCTCTGGCAGTCGGTCCAGGACCTATCAGGTAAGAACCAGGCCGCGCTCACCGCTGGCTATCGAAAGCACGGCGACCTCGGAGCCGTTGCCGCCGCGGTGCTGCCCCCCAAGAAACCGGGCACAGATCCGCTGAATGCGATCGAGGTGCAGAAGCTCTTCCGCGGGATCGCCAAGGCTCGCGGAGCTTCTGCCAAGGGCGCTCTGTTGCGGGAACTGCTGGCGCGGGCCACGCCTTTAGAGGCCAAATATCTGATCAAGATCATGACTGGCGACCTGCGTATCGGTCTGAAGGAGAGCCTGGTAGAAGAGGCAATCGCCAGAGCATATGGATCGACCTTGCCCGAGGTGCAGCGTGCCAACATGCTGCTGGGAGATGTTGGCGAGACGTTGAAGCTAGCTGCCCAGGGCCATCTCGCCGAGGCGAGAATGCGATTGTTCCATCCGCTCGGCTTCATGCTGGCCAGTCCGGTCGAGTCTCCCGAGGAAGGGTTGAGCTACTTCTCAAACGCCGCCGTTGAGGACAAATACGATGGCATTCGAGCCCAGGCGCACTGTTCCGGCCGAGAGGTGAAGATTTTTTCTCGGACGCGAGATGAAATCACCGAGTCATTCCCCGAGTTGCGAGACGCGCTTTCGGGATTGGCAGAAGAGGCGATTCTCGATGGCGAGATCGTGGCGTGGAGTTATCCGCCCCAAGATCCTCCCGAGCAGGGACGAGCCTTGCCGTTCAGCGCGCTGCAGCAGCGGCTGGGGCGTAAGAAGGTCAGCGAAGAATTAATGCGGCAGGTGCCTGTCGCCTATCTTGCGTTTGATGTTCTGTACGCGGGAGGCGAGCTGGCGATTGATCGGCCTTGGCGTGAGCGGGGGGAGATTCTCAACCGGCTGTTGTCCGCACCCAGGGCGCAGGGAGTCGAGAGCAGGGGACCGGCCCAGGGGCAACTTTTGTTCGAGCCTGACCAATTGCCGGCTGCTGCGCACGTGATTCGGGCTCTTGTATTCCGGGCGTCGGCCCCGGAGCAGTTGGAGGAATTGTTTGTTGCCGCACGGGCTCGGGGCAACGAGGGGCTGATGATCAAAGATCTTGATTCCGCCTATACACCTGGCCGGCGTGGCAAATCGTGGCTGAAGATGAAACGCGAGCTGGCCACCTTGGATGTCGTGGTCACAGCGGTTGAGTACGGACATGGAAAGAGGATTGGCGTGCTCAGCGACTACACGTTTGCCGTCCGGGACGGAGACCGGCTGGTGAATATCGGGAAAGCCTACTCGGGGTTGACCGATTCCGAAATCGCCGAGATGACCAACTGGTTTCTCGAACACACGGTCACCGACCATGGATTGCTGCTCGAAGTGGAGCCGAAGATCGTGGTGGAAGTCGCATTTAACAACATGATGCGTTCCGATCGGCACAATAGCGGGTATGCCTTGCGATTTCCCAGGATCGTGCGGCTGCGGCCAGATAAATTGCCGGAAGGGGCAGACACGATCGAACGGGTGAGGGAAATTTACGAGCGACAGCACGCGGGAAAAACCTCGCCATTACTCTAGGCCGGTGGTCCGGGCAGGGCTTGTCATCCTGCGCTGGGAAGGATCTCGGTTTCGGCCAGGCTCCCAATTCCTCGAGGCGGCAGCCGTCGCTCCGTGTCGTAGGGATCCTTCGACTCCGCAAGTCCGTTCGCGAATTGCAAACCGCTTGTTCGCTCAGGATGACAATTTCACAATGACAGTTTAGGGGTGATGCTCTTCGGCGTCGTTGACAGGAATCACGCAGCCGTGCGCTACTTCGCACTCCACGTGTTCGAACTGGATCGTTGTGTGATCGATGCGGAAATCATGCAGCAGTCGGTCTTTCACGTCTCGCAGGATGCGCTCGCTCGCCGAGGGTGGAATGTCGGCGATGGCGATGTGGCAGGAGAGGGCGTGAGTCTCCGAGCCGATGCTCCAGACGTGCAGGTCATGCACGTCGTTTACGCCGTCAATCGAGCGAATAGCTTCCTCTACCCGGTCCAGCTTCATGCCGCGGGGGGTGCCTTCCAGCAGGATATTCAGCGTCTCGCGTGCGATGCCGAAGGATGACCACAGGATCAGCGCGCCGATGCCGAAAGAGAGCGCCGAGTCGATCCAGTACTGGCCGGTCAGCGCGATCGCCCAGCCGCCGCCGATGACGGCCGCGGTGGAAAGCGTGTCCCCCACTTCGTGCAGCAGGGCGCTGCGGATGTTAACGTCGCGGCTGGTGCGGTAAAGAAGCACGGCGATGACGCCGTTCATCACCACGCCGCCGGCCGCAACACCGATCATCACCCCCGCATGAACCTGCTGCGGGATTTCCAGACGCCGGAAGGCTTCGTAGAAAATCAGGAATGAGACGGCTACGAGCGAAACTGAGTTCACCAGAGCGGCAAGTACGCCCGCGCGATGATAGCCATAAGTCTTGGTCGCGCTGGGCGGACGAGCTTGCAAATAAACCGCGGTCAACGAGAGCAGCAGGGCAAGGAAGTCCGACAGGTTGTGGCCCGCCTCAGCCAGCAGCGCCAGCGAGTGCGCCCGGAAGCCGGCGATTACCAGCAGCACGATATAGGCCAGAGTCACCAGCGAGGAGATCTTCAGTACCCCGGAAGGGTTGGTGCTCGCTCGAGGGCCAGAATGCACGTGCATCAATCAAGTTTAATTTGGGCACAAAGTGGCTTCAAGGCACTCAAGTGCCTGCACTACAATGCTGCGCGGGGAAAGCTGCTTCTGCGGCACTAGAGATGACGCCCAAAGAAAAAAATTACTGGCTAGATACGGTACAAATGCCGGAGACGGATCCGTCTCTTTGGCCACCTGAGAGGGTGGATGTTGCGGTAATTGGCGCGGGCTTCACCGGACTTTCCGCGGGTCGGACTCTCGCCAAGCGGGGAGCGAAGGTCGCGATCTGCGAGGCGGAGACAATCGGCTGGGGCGCAAGTTCCCGCAATGGCGGCATGGTGCTGACCGGGATGAAGCTCGGGGTCAACAAGTTGATTTCCATGTATGGCAGGGAAAAGGCACAGCAGATGTATGCGGCGTCGTTAGAGTCGATAGAATGCGTCGAACAGATTGTTCGCGAAGAAAAAATCGACTGCAACTTCTCTCGCTGCGGGCATCTCGAGGTTGCCTGTAAACAAAAGCACTTCGACGATTACGCCCGACAAGCTGAGTTGATTGCGCGTGAGTTCAACCATCAACTGCGGGTCGTGCCGCGTAGCGACTTGCGGTCCGAAATTGGCTCGGAGATCTACTCCGGCGGCATGGTAGACGAAACCAGCGCTGGCGTGAACCCGGCACGCTACGTGGCGGGACTGGCCTGTGCGGCTCAGCGCGCGGGAACGGCGATTTACGAAGGCACCCGAGTGGAGAAACTCGAGCGCGGCTCCCGCAACGGATGCTCGGGATGGCAGGTGAGCACGTCTCGCGGGCCAGTCTGGGCGCGTGATGTCATGGTCGCTACCAGCGGCTATACCAGCGGGGCCACACCGGCCTTGCAGAAGAAGATCATACCCATTGGCTCCTACATCATCGTGACCGGGGTCTTGCCGGAAGCGTTGGCTCAGGAACTCAGTCCGCACAATCGCATGATTTACGATTCCAAGAATTACCTCTACTACTATCGGCTTACGCCCGACCGGCGAATGCTGTTTGGCGGGCGGGCAGCGTTCTTCCCCGAGACCGAGCACACGATCCGGAAGAGCGCGGAGATTCTGCGGCGGGGGGTGGTCGAAGTTTATCCGCAGTTACGCGAGACCAAGGTCGAGTATGCCTGGGGAGGCACGCTTGATTTTGCTTTTGACATCATGCCGCATGCAGGGCGGATGGAAGGCATGTATTTCGCGCTGGGTTATGCGGGTCACGGCGTGGCGATGGCTACGTATCTTGGCCAAAGAGTCGCGGAATTTATTGCGACGGGCAAAGATGAGAACCCTTACGCTGGGATACCTTTCCCCGGTGCGCCGCTAGGCTTGTACAACGGCAATCCGTGGTTCTTGCCACTGGCGGGGGCGTGGTACAAATTTCTGGATTGGGTGAGTTAACGCCCAGGCGCGTCACGACGGTGAGTAGAACTGCGGATTCCTCGCTACGCTCGCAGTTTGGTTAGGACGATGCTGTAGAGCTTGAGACCAGAGGCCTGCGACGGCGGAAAACGTGATCGATGCCGTACGCCGCCGGGCCCAGCACAATTGCGAATGGGGCCCAGTGCCAGGTAAATGAGTCGCTCCCCAGAAGAGCGAGGAGGCTCATTGCGATGGGTGCGAGGACGACGTAGTACAGCCCGAGTCGCCGCCCCGGAACTACAAGCGGGCGATGCATTTCTGGTTTCTTGCGCCTCAATCCCCACACGGCCAGCACGGTCAGAATCGTAGTGGCAGCCCGCAACCAGTTGTAGATGGTGATGAGCCTGGTCAGAGTCTGAAAGGCAAGCATCGCGTAAATTGCCGCTGAAACCAGAATGGCAATCCAGGGCGTTCCGAAACGCGGATGGCGCGCGATCAGGGTGGCTGGAAGGTAGCCGTCCTCGGCCATCGCGAAGGGCATGCGCGTAGAGGTCAGGACGGTGCTGTTCAGCAGGGCCACGTTGGTGAGCATGGCCGAAATGGTCATCCACAAGCCCATCCACGAGCCGCCGAGCAACTGCGCGGCGTTGGAGAAGAAGCCAGTGTGCCAATCCTGCCAGTTTCCCAGGGCGGCAAGAGACGTCAGCGTGGGCAGGAAGTACGTGGCGATCGATAGCGGGACAACGATCGCCAGCGCAAAGGGGTAACTCCGCTGCGGATTTTCGACCTCTTCTGCGACCGTGGACAATTGCTCGTAGCCGGAGTAAAGCCATAAACCCAGCGCCAGACCTACACCGAATACCTGGAACACAGGCTTGTGCGGCGGCACCACAGGCAGAAATGGATTGTGGTGCCACTTGGCTAGCCCAATGATGACTAGCCCCAGAATCGGCAGCAGGATGAAAATTTCCAGCGCAGTGGCGAACTTGCCTACCAGTTGAATGCCCCGCACGTTCACGTAGGTGATCAGGGCAATCAACCCTACCGACACCAAGTAGTGCTTCCAGCCGATGATTCCGGGGAACCAGAACTTCAGATAGTCGGTGAAGAGGACGGCGTAGACGCCGCCCAGCAGAAACGACGCTGACCAGTTCCACCAGCCGGCGAGGAATCCCCAGAAGTCGCCAAAAGCGGCGCGTACCCAGCGATAGAAGCCGCCTTCGACCGGCATGGCGGTGGTGAGTTCGGCGGCGACCAGCGAAACCGGAATACACCAGAACAGCGGCAGGAACAGCAGGTAGAGAAGCGTCATTCCCGGGCCCGCGGTGGTGATCATGTCCTCGAGACCGAAGGGTCCCCCTGTGCAGTAGGAAAACATCACCCACACGAAATAGAACAAACCAGCTTTGCGGAGGGCGGATCCCGTGATGCCTCCTCGGTTCAAGGAAGTCGAGAGAAGGTATCAGAAAATCGAAGCGAAGGAAATTCGAGCTGCGCTGTGCGCGCTGTGCGATCAGGCGACGCGATCGGCGAGCAGCGCGCCTTCCAGCTCGAGGAGCCTGCGTTTTACGTCAAGGCCGCCGCCGTAACCGCACAGAGTTCCATCAGACGCGATCACGCGGTGACAAGGCACCACAATCGCAATCGGATTGCGATTATTCGCCATACCGACAGCCCGATACGCCTTGGGGCGACCAACCACACGCGCCAGATCGGCATAGGTGCGAGTTTCGCCGTAAGGAATCTCCAGCAGGGCACGCCAGCACTGGAGTTGGAAGGGCGTGCCACGAAGGTCGATTGGGAAGGTGAATTCCCGACGACGGCTCGCGAAGTATTCATTCAACTGGCGCACATAAACTTGCGTGGCCTGCCGGGACTCGGTCCAAAGGACCTGGTTCGATTTCGGCGGGAAATTGCCGCGGTCAAATTCGAGCAGGGTCAGGCCGCGGTCCGAGACGCCGATTATTAGCGGGCCGATGGGCGAGTCGAGGTTGGAGTAGTAGTAGAGAGTCTGCATGTGTAGACAGCACAAGGATAGCAGGGGGAGGCCTCAAAAGAGGGCCCCACATGCATGCTTCGTGTACCTGACGTTTACGTGTGTTCTTGCATTGGCGTTCTTTGAAGGGTTCTGAGCGCTTGACGCCTGATGTCGTTAACTGAGCAAGATGTCGGAACTTTCGCGCTCGCGGGGTGTCCTGGACGTGAGGTCGTCGGCCACCGATGCGTAGCCTGCTATTTCACTATCCAACCCGGACTCGAATCGCTTGCGACGCTTGATGTCGTCGAGCACCCGGGCTGGAATCGCGGGACAATCCGGGTTAGCGACGGGAAGATCGTCGGCAACTGCGAAATCGGACGGTACAGTTAGTAGCTTTACGTCGAACCTGAGCCCCTTGACCGTCGTCGGGTTCGGCCGGTCTCAGCGCCTAGTCAGCGATTTCAAATTCGGCACGCCAGACGCACAGCCTTCAGAGTAGTAAGTGCCTTCTGGCGCTGGCTTCGGAGTTTGCGCCCCTCTGGATTAGCTCGGACGCTGGGTGCGATCTCAGCACGAAGTCGAGTGAAATTGGCGCTCGGCTGGGCAATCGAGGGCGGATGCCCCTACCTGGAGCGCCGGGACACGCGGCAGGCAGCGTCTCTACCCCAAATTAAATTTCTTTCGCGCAAAAAATAGAAACCTCCTGCTTGCGCAAGAGGTTCCGGGGGAGGGCCGAGGCCCTTGCGGACCCGCAGTCCTAACTTATTTAGGCTGCTCGGTCTGTTGCGGCGGCGGTTGCTGCTCCTGTTGAGGTGGTTGCTGCTGCTGGCTCTGCGGAGGAGCAGCGGGAGCGGCGGTTGACGAAGAAGCAAGCTGCTCCAGGTCGTTCTTCAGGAGGCTGACTTCCACGCGGCCACCGCTGATGCGCTTCGCCTTGCCGTCGTCCGAAGCCAACGGGGCGTTGCCCATGCCCACAACATAGATCCGGTACACCGGAATCTCATGGTTCAGCACCAGGTAACGGACCACCGAGTCGGCCATCTTTTGCGAATTCTGGATAGCTGCCTGGCCCTTACCGGAAGAGAAGCCCTGCACTTCGACGATGTAGCCACGCTGATTCCTGAGCGGGGTCGCCATATCGTCAAGAGCCTCTTTGGCTTTCTTGCTCAGAACGCTCTGGCCGGGACGGAAACGGATTTCGGTTTGGGTGGCAGCCTTGTACTGGTCGATGTTGCCAACCACCTGCTCGACCGTCGTGAGGCGGGTCGTAGCCTGCTGCGCGGTCTGCTGCGCCTGCTGGGCACGGTTGCCGGCATCGGTGGCGTGCTGGTCGGCTTCGTTCGCCTTGGACGACGCCAGCTGGATGCCCTGCGTTGCGCGGCTGTCGACGTCCTTGATCATCTTGCTATTCGAGGCGGTGAGCTCGTCCAGTTCGTTCACGCGATCGCGCACGGGCTGGGTCTGCCGCTGCACATACTTCTTGCGGGCGAACGGGTTCAGATGGCCCCAAAAGCCTTCGTGAGTCTGCGGCTGCAAGGGTTCCTTCCCGCTGGCCCCCGTAGTGGGTTGGGAGGTCTGGGAAGCCGGTGCAGCTTGCGTTCCTGACTGATCCTGAGGGTTGGCGCTGTTCTGCTGAGCCACGACCGGAACGGCGAGTGCGCCGGTCAGAAGCAGAGCAAGGATTGTGCGGTTCTTCATGGTGAACTTCCTCCAAAGAGGAGGGAGCATTGGGCTCCACTCCAGCACGCCTGACGTGCGTGTAACGTTCTGATTTGATTGCGTCGTAACGCTGGAATGGCTGCAGCCTGTCGGCTTGGCCGGCATGCGCTGACGCGACGCATGCCCGAAACTTGGAACCATCGGCGCAGTCCGGAGACGGCGCCTGCCAACTCTAGAACAGTTCTCGTGCCAAACTGCTGGTACACGAGCAGCTACTAACCCCTTCTTTTATAAGCATATTCCAGGGCGAGGGCGGGCGGCAAGCGAAAGGACATGTCCTTTGAGGGTAAATTTGCCCGCAGCCGATATAAAAACTGCGGGGTCACCTAGCGTGCCTTTGGGTAATGTATGTGGGGTCGGATGCAGCGGCTTCCCATGCCTTTTATCGAAGTCATCCAGCACGAAGCGATTTGCTGCTCTCCTCCGCCCCAAGAAACCACACCCGCCTGCTTCCCCTGTCCGCCTCACACCGTTCCGAGTGAAATACCCTCCGGCTGCCCGACGGTTTTGCCTTATGCGAGGGGGGCACCTAGCAGCGCGACGGGAGCAATGAAAGCCGGTGTTGCAAGGCTTAACGTGATTTAGATAGAGATAGAAAGGGCCCGTCGGAGGACCGAGGTGCGTGCCACTCCGAAAAAAGAGAGCAGGTCTGATCTCCTGCCGCTAGGTCCTCAACAAGGAACAGCGTTTGACCTTCGCCGAGGCAAAGGCTCATCTCCTCGGACCGGGCTGAGACCTTAGCCAGCCGCATTTGGGTTTCTCACCTACGTCTGGACGTGCGTTGGTTGCGACTAGCCCTGCCCTCTTCAGGGATGGGGCAGCGCGCAGGGGAGCAAAGCGGCACAAAATCAGTGAAAGACTGATGGGACTATTCCACTCGCAGCCTGAGGCAGCATCTCCGCCTGACCAGGTAGCCCCCGGTTCGCGCCCTCGCTGGTGTCGCGGCAGAAAACCCGGTATAAAAACTGCGAGGTCAAGTTGGCTTCTGAGTCGGGAGGCGCAATGTTCAAACCGGGGATTTGGATCTGCCGGATTCCTGTTTTTCTGGTTTTTCCGTCGCTCGCTTTCTTACCAATGAGGGCGGCGGATTCGCCAAAGCGGGCTTCGGAGGCCATTCCCACTGAACGTTTGCAGCAATACTCCGATCTGGCGGTCGATTGGACACAGGAGTACCTCCGCATTGATACGACAAACCCCCCGGGCAATGAAATGCACGCAGCTGCATTCTTTAAAAAGATCCTCGATCAAGAAGGGATTGAGAACCAAGTCTTCGAATACTTTCCCGGCCGGGCCGATTTGTGGGCTCGCCTTCCTCACATCGCTGCTCAGCCGCATCGCCCAATCGTTCTGCTGAACCACATGGACGTGGTGACTAGTGACCCGGCGCACTGGAAAGTGTCGCCTTTTAGCGGTGCAATCGTCGACGGCTCGATTTATGGCAGAGGCGCCCAGGACATGAAGGATGAAGGCCTAGCGCAGCTGATGGTCATGGTCATGCTGAAGCGCGAGAAGGTGGCGCTCGGTCGAGATGTCATCTTCCTGGCGGTGAGCGATGAAGAGGCTGCCGGGACGGGCACAGATTGGATGATCGCCCACCGCCGCGACCTGCTGGGCCGCGCCGAGTTCCTGATCAATGAAGGCGGCGAGAACTTGCTGGAGAACGGGAAGGTTAAGTATGTCGGCGTGGATGTAGGGGAGAAGTCTCCATTCTGGCTGCACGTCGTGGCGCATGGCCGCCCGGGACACGGCTCGCGGCCGATTGCGGACTCGGCGCCCAACCGTCTGGTTCGAGCTCTGGACCGGATCACCAGCTACAGGACTCCGCTGAAGGTGTTGCCGGTGGTGGAGGAGTTTCTCCACGAAATGGCCCCCTACGAACCTCCAGCCCGGGCCCGCAAATTCCGGAATATCCGGCAGGCGCTTCACAACAAAAAGTTCCAAGAGGACATGGAGCGCGATGCGTCGCTGAACTATCTGCTGCGGGACACAATTTCTTTGACCATGCTAGGCGGTTCAGGGCAGACGAATGTCATTCCTCCGGACGCCTGGGCGAACCTGGACGTGCGACTGCTGCCGGGAGAGGATCCGAAACAGTTCCTCGAGACCATCCGGAAAGTTGTGGATGATCCGAATGTGACGGTCCGGCCGGAGAATCCGGAGTTCCGCATCGCGAACTATTCACCCACGAATACGGCATTGTTCGATGCCATTCGCCAGGTGACCAAGCAATACTTCCCGGGTACACCGGTCGTACCGCGGATTACCAGCGGGTATACGGAGAATCAGCGGTATCGGCCGCTGGGCATCAACTGCTATGGGTTTAGTCCCTATACGGCGACGGCGGAAGAAGGCAGCACCGAGCATGGGAACGACGAGCGCATTCGGGTGGAAGAAGCTCGGCGCGGGCCAAGGGTCCTGTATGACGTGGTGGCTGCAGTCGCGGCACAATCTAACCTGGGGGCACGGAGGTACCCAGATAGGAGAGAGCTTAGCAATAGGTTCGTCAACAGGGGTCGGAGACCCCCGGCAAACAACTAACAGGCGGTTCTGCTACCCAGGCACTTGTCGTACTGCTCGTAAATAAAGTTATCTGTCATGCCGGCGATGTAGTCGCACACCACGCGTGGCAAAGGCTCCTGCCTCGCCTTTTCCTGGTAAGGATTGGGCAGGGCCTCCGGTTTCTTCATCCAGTATCCAAACAGCTCGGTGATGACGCGCTCGGCATCCTGCTTTTCCGGTTCGAGAGCCGGGCTGAAATAAAGGCTGGCGTACAGAAAATTCTTCGCTTCGCGGCGTTCCGATTCCACCGCTTGGCTGAACGCAACCAGCCGCTTGGGATGAGAGCGAACATCCTGGAGACTACGGATACCAGCTTGCTGTAAGTTTTGGCGTGTGTTTTCTATCAGGTCGTCGGCTAACCGGTTAAGCATCCGTTTGAGAGCTTCGTTGAACTTGAGCTTTTCAATCGCGTCTGGGAATTTCGCCTCCACTTCCTGGTAATAGCCGCTGAACAGGGAAACTCCCCAGCGAATTTCGTCCAGGCTGAGCAGGTGGGCTTCGAGACCGTCATCCAGGTCGGCGGTGTTGTAGGCGATCTCGTCGGCCAGGTCAATGAGCTGGGCCTCCAGTGGCGGGCGCTGATCGAGGTAATACTCGCGCAACTCGGGAAAACTGGCTGCCAGGTAGTCGCGCGAATGTTTGATAATTCCCTCCCGTATTTCAAACGTCAGATTCAATCCTCGAAAGGCGGCGTAGCGAAGCTCGAAGTCCTCCACGATCCGCAGGGCATGCAGGTTGTGGTCAAAAAAATAGCCATGCTCGTGCATGAGGGCGTCCAACGCTTTTTCGCCGGCATGACCAAAGGGCGGGTGACCGATGTCGTGGACCAGCGCCAGCGCTTCCACCAGGTCGATATTCAACCCCAGCTGGCCGGCAATGGTGCGAGCAATCTGCGCCACTTCAATCGTGTGGGTAAGGCGATTGCGGAAGTGATCGGAGTAGCGGCGGGTAAATACCTGGGTCTTATCTTTCAGGCGGCGAAAAGCGCGGGCGTGGACTACGCGGTCCCGATCCCGTTCGAAATCATTCCGGTAGGGATGTTTGGGCTCGGGATAACGGCGTCCGCGCGAATCTTCTGCGCGCACAGCGTACTCAGCGAGCATGGGGGAAGTCTAGCAGTACCCAGGACTCAGTACCCCAGAAAAGAGCGGGGACTCTACTAGCCGGCAGTGCGTACCCGGTACTATTTCTGCTGGGGCTCTTCCTTGGCTAGCTTGATTCTTGCCGACTCAAGCTTCTTCTGGACCTTGCCCATTTCGGAGGCTTCCATTTCCGCCGGGATGGTTCTATTCCATTCTTGCAGTGCGCGCTCCCAGTGCGCAGCCGCCAGGCGGAGACGTCCGGTTTTCTGGTAGACGTCGCCAAGGTGGTCCTGGACTGTTGGATCATTGGGCGTGTGCTGGATGGCTTTGTTCAGGTTCTCCTCTGCCAAGTCGTACTTGCCGAGCTTGAAATAGGCCCAGCCCAGCGAATCGAGGTAGGCCCCGTTGGCGGGCTCAAGCTCCACCGCCTTCTTGATATAACCCAACGCTTCGTCCAAACGGACGCCGCGATCCGCCAGCATGTAGCCAAAATAGTTCAGGGTCATGGCATTTTGCGGGTCGGCCGCCAGGATCTGCTTGAACTGGGTCTCCGCCTGGTCGTACTTTTTTTGCCGCTCATAAATGGAGCCCTTCACAAAGTTCGTGTATTGCTTGTCATCCGGCTTGGTGGAGAGCTGGTCCGCTTTGCTGATGGCTTCTTCGGCCTCACTCCAGCGCTTGAGGCGGCTGTGCATCTGCGCCAGCGCGATGTATACCTCCCGATCCTCAGGTTTGCCGGTAAGCAGCGACTTCACCTGCTGCAGTCCAACTTCCGGTTGACCGCTATCGGCCAGCTGGGAAGCCAGCACCATCTTCAGACCGCGGTCGTTGGGCAGCTTCTCGACCGCTTCTTTGGCGGCGGCCGTGGCCTGCGACCACTGCTTGGACTCGCGATAAGTGTCGATGATCTGCTGGTACCCGCGGACTGCGTTCTCGTCTCCCAGGGTCAACATCTTGCGGAACGTGTCGAGCGCGAGCTGATTGTTGCCCGTATCGCGGTACACGCTGCCGAGACGCTCCAAAAAAACCGCGCGGTTATTGCGTTCGCTCTGGCTGTAGTTGGTGTCGGGCTTTTCAGTTTTGTCGAGGAGTGCTTTCAAGGTTTGCGCTGCATCATCATAACGACCTTGCGCCTGGTAGACAGCAGCTATCTGGTACGGAATCTCGATCGAGTCCTGCACCATGGATTCGGCCTTCTTCAGACTATCCAGGGCTTGATCGAACCGGCCGTCCTTGCGGTAAATTTCCGCCATGTGAACATAGGTCTGGGCGTCGTCGGGATTAGCGTCCGCAATGATCTTGTATTGTTCGAGGGCAGCATCGCTCTGGCCGTCGTTCATCAGGTTCTGAGCCAACCCGCGAATGGCGTCCAGATTGTCGCGGTCCAGTTCAATGGCGTGGCGGTAGGCGGCAATGGCGTTCTTGTATTGCTTCTGCTGTTCGTAGGTGTAGCCCAGCGCCGAATACAGCTTGGCGGAGCGTTCAGCGTCGGGAATCGAGTTCAACGCCTGAATGGCGCGAGCCGAATCGCCCTCTTCGTTGTAGAGATACGCGAGGGTCGTGACCGCTTCCTCGGAATCCGGCTGCAACTTCACCGCCGTCTTGAACTCATTCTCAGCCTTCTGCAGATCGTTATTCAGCCGATAGAGGCGACCGAGTAACAAGTGGTCGTCGACGAGGTTGGCCGGATCGGTATCCAGCTTGATGATTTGCTCGTATTGTTCGATCGCGAGCTTGAGCACGTTCTGTCCCCCGCCCTGGCTGCCCGCCTGGATGTCGCCCATCGAGCGCAGGTAGATACGCCCGAGGAGCTTGTGAGCTTCGAGGTTATTCGGGTCGCGCTTAATGATGTCCTGAGCTTCCAGCACGGCATCCCGAATGCGTCCGGTCTTGGCATACAACTCAGCCAAGCCGGAAGTCAGGTACGACGAACTAGGGTCGGCATCAATGGCTTGGCGGTACTCTTCAATCGCCTTGTTGGCCAAGTCGCTGCGCCCATATACGGCCACCAACTCCTCGTAAATATGCGCCATGGAGTAGTGGTAGTAGGCGGCGGCCCGGTCCACCTTGCGGCTGGAAGTTTGGGGAGACTGCTGCGTCTGCGGTGTAAGTCCCGGCTTCTGCTGGGAAAAAGCGGGCGTAACTGCCATCAGCAGCACGCAAGTGAAGTGAAGCACTCTTTTCATGGATAAACCTTGACCTGCCAAAGCCATAGCGATTGGATGCCGAACCGCGGCGGGCGGGTGCTTGTATTGTAACCTCTGCAACATTTTAACGGCGAAAAAGACAGCCGGGGAAATTACTAAGAAGGCTGCCAAAAGGACAGGGACGGAAGTATTGTTGATTGCCCGATTTCTTCATGGTTGATTGAAATCGGACAATCAGGCCTGGCTTGGTTTCAATCAACAATCAACCATCACGAAATCAAGAGTTTCAATGCCGAAAGTGCCGAATTCCAGTGAAGACCATGGCCAATTCCAGCCGGTCGGCGGTATCGATTACTTCCTGGTCGCGGACTGACCCTCCAGGCTGAATGATCGCTGTAGCGCCTGCCCTTGCGATCTCCTCTACCCCATCAGGAAAGGGAAAGAACGCGTCCGAGGCCGCCACAGTTCCTTGCAGCGACAAGACTGCTTTCATAGCGCCAATTTTGCAGGAATCGACACGGCTCATTTGACCGGCGCCGATGCCCACGCTTTGTCCTTCCCGAACATAGACGATAGCGTTGGACTTGACGTGCTTGCAGATCTTCCAGGCGAACAATAGGGCGCGGACTTCTTCCTGGGTGGGCGGACGTTTCGTAACCACCTTCAACTGAGTTTCTTGCAGCTGGTGCAGATCGTTGTCCTGGACCAGAATCCCACCGGAAACGTTCTTCAGCACCCATTTTTGCGGAGCATAATCAATTTCCAGCAGCCGCAGGTGCTTCTTGCTGGCAAACTTGGCCTTGGCCGCACCGCTGAAGGACGGCGCTGCAATCGCTTCCACAAAAAGTTTTGCCATCTCCTCCGCAGTTTCGCCATCAACGAGCCGGTTGACCCCTATTACCCCGCCGAAGGCTGAGACCGGATCGCACTCCAATGCCTTCTTGTAGGCTTCTACGAGCGTTTTCCCGGTCGCGGTACCGCAAGGGTTGCTGTGCTTGATGATGGTGCAGACCGGCTCGGAAAAGTCCTGCGCCAGATCCCAGGCAGCCTGCAAGTCCACGATGTTGTTGTAGGAAAGCTCCTTACCTTGGAGCTGGCGGCCGTTGGCGATGCCGGTGCCCGACCCGTCGGAGTACATTGCAGCCTTCTGGTGCGGGTTTTCGCCGTACCGGAGATTGATAATTTTCTGAAATTGCAGCCGTAGGGTAGGGGGGAAACCCGTGTCGGCGTGGAGCTCGAAGCGCCCATTGGCGCTGACTCTTTCCAAAGTGGAGGCAATAGCGGCATCGTAGGCGGCAGTAGCGGCAAAGGCTTTCTGGGCCAGCCGCCATCTGGTTTGCTGCGATAGTTCGCCCCCAAGTGACCCCATTTCTTGTGCAATCGCGGGGTAGTCGGCGGGCGACGTGACCACCGCCACGTCCTGAAAATTCTTGGCGGCCGAGCGGATCATTGAGGGCCCGCCGATGTCGATGTTCTCGATTAATTCTTCGAAGTGCACGCCAGGCTTGGCCGCGGTTTTCTCAAAGGCGTACAGGTTGACGACCACCATGTCGATGGGTTGAATACCATGCTCGGCAACGGCCGTGCGATGCGATGGATTTTCGCGGCGGTGCAGGATACCCCCGTGCACCCTGGGATGAAGCGTTTTCACCCGACCATCAAGCATCTCGGGAAATCCGGTTAGTTCCGAGACGTCCTTCACCTTAATCCCGGAATCGCGCAGCAGCTTGGCTGTTCCCCCCGTGGAAACCAGTTCCACTCCCATGCCAGCGAGCTTGCAGGCGAACTCCACCAAGCCGGTCTTGTCAGTGACGCTAACGATGGCGCGCTGAATCCGGGGCATGGCAAGGAGAAATTCTATCAGGAAAGGGTTGTTGGTCTTTGGTCGTTGGCGTGCCGAAGCAGGCGGCGAGGTCATTGCGCAGAGGGCGTCTCATCGGCAATGGCCATTCCGAATCCGTATCGACTACACGATGTACCCACCCCACTTCAAGCCGGATGGAAGTCCTGGTTGGGATTTCCCAACCCTCTGCGGAAGCGAAACGCCTAGCCCGGAATCCCGGCATCGGGGCGCGCGCGTACCGCAACTTCCAGCAAGCTAACAAAAAGACCGGTCAGGTCTTGGGTGCTTGGTGGGGAGATAATTATTATTGGCTCTGGAACGGCCGATTTTGAAAGGCTCAGCGAGATCGGGCCGGGGTTAGCTCGAGCTGAACCACCGGCGTGCTGCGTTCTTCCCGAGTCGTTGGCGTCCGGCGCTCCGGGTACCGACCAAAACCAACGACCAACGACTACACTTTTGCTCTCGCTTTAAGTTTGACTTGGCCGTCCTGGGTTTCGACGGTGTACTCGACGGTGTGGCAGCCGTATTGTTTGCGAATTTGCTCGGTTTTCTTCTGTACGAAGGAAGCGAAGGAATCGAGATTGCCAGAAACCGCTTCGCCCGCTCTCTTTTTTGCATCGGTCAGGGCGCGGAACAGATTTTCGACTTTGTTGCGCTCCGAGGTGGTATCGGAGCACTGCACAGCGAAGGCAGCTTCGTTCGTGCCTGCTGAGGCAGCATGGCCGACACCGTAAACTGGATGCGCTTGCGCCTTGGCCTCGTCACCTCCTCGCACCCCCTGCACCGAAAGCAATGCGTCCTGGGGACGGCGGTAGCCTTCTTCGCGGATGCGGCTTTTCTTGCGCCAAAGATCGCTATAGATGGCGTAGCGCTGCGCCATTTCGTTGTAGCGATAGCGCTGGGAGAAGTTCATCTTGCCGCCGTCACTAAACTTGCGCAGCAGGCTCAGCACCTTCCATTCAATATCGGTGGGCGGTCTTTTGGTCGGATTGTTGAAAAAAATCTCGTACTCAATCTTCAGGCGGCGCAGGTTGGAATCCAGAAGAGTGAGTTCTTCGTCGATCGTCACAGGCAGACTTCTCCTGTCAGCAGCTTAGCCGCAGGCTGGATTGGGTGACGAGGTGTCGGCGGGGCAGGGGGGCTATGGTACGAAAGTACTCAAACGGCCGTCAGCGCTTGGCTCCTGCCCTTGTGATTTCGTCATCCTGAGGGACTGAGGGCACCGTTAGGTCCCGAAGGATTGCGCGTGTTCGAGCGCCGAAATTGGCGTGTCTCCGGTTCCGAAGCCCCGGAATGGAGTACCTGCGAGTCAGCTGAAAGCTACCTTCCCGCGCTGGCGGCCATTTTCTTTACCATGGCCAACACCAGCCTGCGATCACTGTCATTGAGACTGGCGGAGTAACGGCGAATCTGGCTCAGGAAGCGGACCTCATCGTCGCTCAGTTGGGGCAGTCCGCGGGAACCGTTGGTGTGACCGGAGTCGGCAAAAAATTGCGAGAGCGGAAGTTCCATCGCGCTGGCGATCTTGGCGAGCGTGTCCAGCGAGGGAACGGTGTGCCCGTTCTCCACCCGCGAGAGGTAACAACGAAGTAATCCCGTACGCTTTTCGATGTCCCCCTGCGACATGCCCTTCTGCAGGCGGTAGCTTCTAATGGTCTCGCCGATGTTCATAGGGGAAGACATCCATCAGGGCTTTCCAAGGATGGCTGAATAGTAACCAGAGTAGTATCTTCTGGCAAGCAGAATTTCATTTCCCGACGGACACGAATTCCGAATTGGAAACCCTTTTCGTCATTGCTTGAGGGTTCTCTCGAGAAAACTTACCGTGCGCTTCCACGCATCCGCCGCGTCTTCCGGGCGATAACCGTCCTTGTTATTGGGGTTCTCGAAGGCGTGCCCGGCGTCAGGGTAAACCATAATTTCGATCTGTTTCCCCAATTGTTTCATGGTCTGTTCGAATTTCTTTACATCCTCAACCGGAATGCCGCGGTCTTTTCCACCGAAAATACCCAATATCGGTGCATTGATCTTTTTCAATCTGCTCGCATCCACTGCGAGGTGGCCGTAATGGATCACGTCCCCCGCCAGAGCCGACTCCTCCAGCGAGACATCCAGCGAGTAGCCGCCGCCCATACACCAGCCGATTGCGCCAATGCGGTCGCCCTTTACGTTCTTTTGCGATTTAAGGAAATCAAAGGCAGCCCGGAGGTCGCCGATAGCGCGGTCTTGAGGAACTCCGCGCATCAGTTCATGGGCTTCATCGGGCGTACTGGCCACCTTGCCGCGGTAAAGATCCACTGCCAGCGCCACGTAGCCCTGGTCAGATAGTTTTGAGGCTTGCTCCTTGACCCAGTCGTTCAGACCCCACCATTCGTGGATAACAATGATCGCGGGAAACGGTCCTTGGCCCGTCGGGGTGTAGAGCATTCCCTGCACGGTTTCGTTGCCGCTCTTGTAAGAGGCAGAGTTACCTCGGGCGGCGAAACAGGAGTATGCGCAAGCCAGCATCAGCAGAATGAGTGCCAGTTTCCTCATGGGATTTCGTCCTCCAAAGCGTTCACGACCCGAGTCGAGTTCTTAGATAGTGCCACGCCAGATCCTTGGCGCCTTGCTCGCTCAGAGTTTGTGACTTGTTTGATCTAAAGCGATTTTTCCGGCACGTAGACTGCTTGTTTTCAGCATCACTCGCTGCGAGAAAAACGAAAAAGTCACAAACTCTCCGCAGGACGACATTGTATGTTGGTGCTCGTCGTCTACAGTCCGAGTTCCATGTACATTGCGCCGGTTATGGGATTTGCCCGATAGGGCGCAATTTCGCAAAAGCCTAACTTTCGGTACATCGCGACAGCATCTTTCATGACCGGCTCGACCGTATCGAGCCGCATGAGTCGGTATCCGATGCCGCGAGCTTCCGCAACGACGGCCATCGCCAAGGCCCGCCCCAGTCCTTTACCGCGAAATTTGGGACGCAAATACAATCGCTTCATCTCACAGATGTCAGATTCCAGGCGGTGTAAAGCTATACATCCCGCGAGTTCGCCATGATACTCGCCCAGCAGCAAACGGCCGTCGGGCGGAGCATAATCTCCGGGCAATTCCGCAAGTTCCTGGTCGAAGCTTTGGAAACAAAGGCTGAATCCCAGGGACTCGGCGTACTCAACAAACAGTTCACGCGCTTGCGCGATTCGTGCCGCCGAATCGGCATTAACGATGGCGAATTCCGGGATGGCGCGCGCTACCCCATGAGCATGCCCCCGTTGACATTGAGCACGTGGCCGGTGATGTACGAGGCCTCCTCGGAAGCCAGAAAGCGCACCGCTTGCGCCACATCCTCGGCGCTACCTACTCGCCCCAATGGAATCATCTTGACCGCGTTCTGCTTAAATTCGTCGGAGAGTGACGACGTCATGGCAGTTTCGATGAAACCGGGCGCGACCGCGTTGCAGGTAATATTTCGCGAGGCCACTTCACGCGCGATCGCCATGGTCAAGCCGATCAATCCGGCTTTGGAGGAAGCATAATTCGCCTGCCCCGCCTGGCCCATCTGGCCAAAGACGCTGGTGATGTTAATGATTCGCCCCCAGCGCTGCTTGAGCATCGACCCGATCACCTGCTGGGTGCAAAGGTAAGCCGAGGTCAGATTCGTATTGAGGACCGCGTCCCAATCAGCGCGCTTCATGCGCAGGATGAGCTGGTCATGGGTGATGCCGGCGCTATTCACCAGGATATCGATCTTTCCAAACTGTCCCAGAACTGACTTGATGGCGTTTTTGATCTGTTCTTCGTCGGCGACGTCCATTGCAAACGCTGCAGCCTTGCCACCGGCGTTGCTGATCTGCTGCGCCACCGCACTGAGTTTTTCCTGATTGCGTGCGGCCAGGGCGACCGATGCGCGGGCTTGCGCAAGATGCAAGGCGCAGGCGCGACCTATACCCTGGGATGCGCCGGTGACCAGCGCCACACGTCCCGAAAGGGTCATAAATTTCTTCTCCCGTTGATGGGCAGCGCGAATTATACCTAGCTAGAAGGGATGAGCATGCAACGCGTCCGCCACTTCTCTGACCTCGTTTCGGAAAACATAGCGCAGAATGGGCGGCGCGAGCACGGTGGTGACGGCAGTCATGAAGACTACGATGGCATAGCTGGGTTGCGTGACGATATGCGAGTTCAGCCCCACCAGGGCGACGATCAAAGCCACCTCGCCGCGCGGCATCATGCCTATGCCCACCGTCATCGCAGTGTGCCATCCTTCCCCCAGCAAAGGCAGGCCGCAGCCCAGCAACTTGGAAACAATTGCTAATACTGAAATCACAATGGCCGCAATCAGAACCTTGCCGGTGAACAATCCCACGTCAAAACGGGCGCCAATCGAGAAGAAGAAATAAGGAGCGAGAAAGTCGCTGATGGAAGTTACTCGCGGCAGCAATTCCCATTCGGGCGAGTAGTCGGCAAAAATCAGTCCGGCGAAGAATGCGCCGATGATGGCAGCCATGCCGATTTTAGCCGCCATCCAGGACAGTAGCAGACAAATGGCCAGCGCGATGATGAGGGGAGCGTTGTGAGTGGAAAGGGTCTCCACCCGGGCGCGGAGAGGCCGCACCATCCTTGATCCCAGAAAGATCATAAGGGCGGCGAATACGATCGCTTCTGCAGTCAGGACCCCCAAATGCAGCCATCGGATTCCAGCCGCCGAAGCCAGTCCTGCTACTACCGCCAAAAGAACCATTCCCAAAATGTCGTCGAAGACGGCTGCACCGAGAATGATTTTGGCGGCTCTGCTGTCCAGCACTCCCAGATCCCCCAGCAGGCGTGCCGTGATGCCGACGCTGGTGGCAACCATGGCCGCCCCGACGAACGTGGCTTCCGTGGTTCCGTCTCCACGCAACCACATGAACAGAAATCCCAGAATGAAGGGAACAAGAATGCCAACCACTGCTACCAGGAGCGCTTTGTGGCTAATTCGGATGAGGTCCTGCGGTCGCGTGCCAAGGCCGGCTTGGAACAGCACGAAAATAGCGCCGATTTCGGCGATGGAATAAATGGTGTCGGTAGGATGGATAATTCCGAACGCGTATGGCCCAAGAACCACGCCAGCGACGATCTCGCCGAGCACCGCGGGCATTCTCAACCGCTCGAAGATCTCCCCGACAATCTTCGCGGCGACGAAAATCACGAACAACTGGAAGAGTAATTTTTCGGGGCCTGCCGGCACCAAGGAAGCATAGGGATAAATCAGCTCTGCCGCAAGTTGCTGCGCCTTAACAAATGCGCTTAACGCGCCAGATAAGCACATCCAGCCGTTTGGCAAAGTGCAGCAGCGAAGTTACCTTCGGCAACTCAATTCCAGCGGCCGCTGCCATGGTGTTCTTTTCGATTTCCGCATGCGCATCTTGCAGGGGCCAAGGAAGGTGATGGATTTCTGCGCGGTAGACTCGCCGGTCGACCACCGTATACAGGCAGTAACGCTCGGTCAGCCAGTTTTCCAGGCTGCCTTTTGGACGCAGCTGGACGGCTTGGACCGGGCGGTAGCGGGCGTCTAGCCGAGCATCTCCGCGAGTTCGTCGCGAGGAATAGGAGACCTCGTGATCAGCCACGTCGTTATCAGCCACGTCGACTTTCATCCGGGCATAGAAATATGGCAAGTGATAGAAGGTGCGCGCGGCCCACACGGCCGGCAGATTAGCCGCGTCGAGACTGAAAAAGTACACTCCCGGCTTGCTTTCCAGGGTCACATAGGTTCGGACATTGAGCTCGGCGAAACGCGAAAGGCCGGGCAGGGCCGGGAATCCGCGGTGGCGCACACCGCTCATGTGGAAAGGAGTCACCGCCACCCAGCCCTGGCCATCCCTGATGTCAAGCTCGAGCTCCGACGGAACCAGCGGCCGCAGGGCATCAGGCGAAATCGGCCAGTGCGCAAACAGCAGATCATGCCAGGTTTGAAACATGACCCAGGGTGTCTCGGGAACAGGCCACGGCCGATGCGCTGATTCTGCGAGAATCTGCTTCGGCTGCAAGCGAGCTATGGGCGTCCTCACCCGTAGAGCTTATTCCGAGGGCAGGGGCGAAAGCGGAGGCGTCTGCTGGGCAGCCTGGATATCGGCAGCCACCGGCTGGTAGTCCCGATGGTAGATGTCCACTACGGCGCGTCCAATGACCCTCGCACGGGCGTCCGAATGGATGTGAACCGGGAAGGTAAAATTGCCGAAGTTCGCATAATCCTGCACGAATTCAATCTTCTTGATGAAGAACGAAGGCGATTTGACGACGCCCCCTTCCGCCCGGACCAGGCTTCCGTGATAAGCGTCGATATAAATCCGGCCCTTGAACAGACCAGCGCGCTTTTTTCGGGGCTTCACCTGGAACGTGTGCACCAGGCGTCCGTTTACTTCTGCGGTGCCCTTGTAGGAAAACTTGTAGTTCTTGTCATTGACGGCCGTCAGCGAGCCGTCGTCTTGCTTGACATGGTCCACTTCCGACTGCAGCAGCCGTATGATGATGTTGCTCTTGACGAATCCATCTCCGGAATAATGGAGTGCGATGAACTGCAGAGTGCGCGGAGCCTCGAAGTGGCGTTGCAACTCGAATTCGCCGTGCTGAGCTGTATCGGGCAGTTCGGCACGAACGACGGTAGTTGCCGAATAAGAGGCCAGCTGTTGGTTCTGAATGACGGATCGCCCTTGGTAAGCCTGTAACGCCAACTCGGGAGCCATGCGAGGCAGCGGAACAGGAGCGGCGAGATCCGGAACATGAGCCGCGGCCGCGATCGTTCCGCCAGCTGAATTGGCTGCCTCAATTACGCCGAAAGCTGGCGGCGCGAAGCCTTGCCCCAGGGCGAGCCCGGATAAACAGGCTACTCCAACGACGTAAGATAAAAAAAGACTGCGCATGAATAAACGACGCCTAAGCTTACCAGCGGGGGAATGCATCTTTATATACGATTCAGGTACGTACTGGAAAGTGACAAAAGTTAGTCCCGCGCGAATGAAGGCAAGCAATGCCCTTGCCGACATAGGGCGCTTGCAGGCGATAACTATCAGGATGGCAGTGGCTTAGGGTCGCTATTCGTGCCAATTGCGCCCCGCCGTTCCTGCAAGTAAGATTCGAATTCTCCCATGCCCGGGCCCCAAAATACCGAATCGTCTAGCCATCGATCATCTTTCCAATCGCCAGCAGTAGACGTGTATGCAGTTTACGGGGTTGAGCCCGAAGTTCAAGCCTATGCCATGGCCAGGTATTCGCGCTCGGCGCTCTCTATGAGGGAGTCGCTGCAGGAGATCAACCAGCAGAAGGCGGAAAAGTTCCTTAATACGTTTTATTTTCAGTATGGCCACCGTTCCATCGCGGATTTGGCGCATATCGCGCTCGCCATCGAGCGCCTCTCGATCCTGGCCGCCATTGCTGTAGCCGATGAACAACGTTGGGACGGCCAGGAGCGCTCAACTCGCTACCAGGATTTCAAGAAAAGCGGCTACTACACGCCTGATTTCGGCGGTGACGAGCCGGCACGCACTCTCTACCAGGAGACGATTGACAGTCTCTTTGCCGAATACGAAAAGCACTCTGACGCGATGTTTCGTTATCTGGCGGAAATCACCCCCAGGCCAGCGGACATGAAGCAGGAACCCTACGAGCGCACTATGCGGGCGCGTGCCTTCGACATCACGCGATATCTGCTGCCGCTGGCAACGAATACTTCGCTGGGCGAGATCGTTAACGCGCGCACCTTGGAAAGCCAGGTCGCACGCTTGCTGTCCTATACGCACAAGGAGGTCCGCCATCTCGGCGAGTTGCTGAAACGGGCTGCGACCGAACCGGCTTACAACATCAACCATGAATTGCTCAAGAGCTTGGTGGAGGAAGTTCGTGCAACGAATTCGCAACTGGGCGAGAGAGCGGCGAAAGAACTTCTGAAGGATGTGCGGATGGCGCCGACTCTGGTCAAGTACGCCGATGCCAATGCCTATGAAATAGAGACTCGCCGTGGATTGAAACAGGCCGCCTCAGATTTGATGAAAAAGGCGGCCATAAGTCGCTCCCGATTGGTCGATCTGCTCGACGACGATCCGCTGGAACTTGAGCTCGCCGCTACGCTGTTGTACGAGCACTGTCAATATCCCTATCGCCAGATTCGAGACCAGCTCGATGGACTCGGTGCCAAGATGCAACGCGAGATCATCGACTTTGGCCTGCGACACCGTGGTAAACATGACGAGATGCTGCGCGCCTTCTGTGCCGGACAGAAGTTCCGGTTCGACATTCTGATGGACATCGGTGGGTTTCGCGACATGCATCGGCATCGCCGGTGTGTTCAGATCGGCCAGAGTTTTACCACCGCCCACGGATACGATGTTCCGGAAGAGTACGAAGCCGCGGGTTTCCGTGCCGGCTACGAATCAGCGATGAAGCGCGCCGTCGCAGCCATCCAACAGCTAGCCGACCGACCCGGGGCGGAGGCGGCGGAGAACGCGCAATACCTCATTCCTCTGGCCTTCCGCAAGCGCTCGCTCTTTAAAATGGATTTCGCCGAAGTCGTCTATATTTCGGAATTGCGTACCACGCCAGCAGGACACAGGTCCTATCGCAATGTCGCATATGCGATGTATGAAGCTGTCGCAAGGAAGTACCCATCGTTGGCTGGGTATTTCCGAGTCCATGATGTGCGGGAACCCGCGGACGTTCTGAAGCGCTGATCACTACCGCTAATCACAGTCGGTGAATGTTCATGGCTACTCGGCGATCCAGCCGCCGAGGGATCTCGCGCGAGAACCAAGGCTTTCGCTGGTGCACAAAAGATCCTTCGCGGGCTTGATGCCCCGCCTGGATGACGCCATGGTTCTACTTGGTAGCGTTCGCATAGCGCTCACGCTAGTGCAACCGATCCCTTCCCCCCGGAATCTCTCACCATCGAGTTCGTCCAAAAAGCCTTTAGGCGCCACGATGACAATAAAGCCCAGGCCGATGAACTCGGAAAAGATCCCGGCCAAGTAGGTCCGCAGAGCGGCGGCCGGTCGGGCGACGCGCAGCAGCTTGCGCACGTCGAGGATAGCTCTGGGGAAAGCGTAGAGGAACTCTTCGACACGGGTCAGGCGGTTGAGGCCAGGAGCTCGAAGGTTCCGAGGATCGTGCCGACCACCCCGAACCGGCCCGTGCACACCCACAACGAGTATCGTCGGCTGGTAAGGTTTTCCTCCCAGGCGTGAGCCCGGCAAGGGCGCCACGCAATTAGCGAGCCGCTTTATATTCGCTTTTTATTCGCCTATGTGCTACACTTCCCCAAAAGCGAAAGGCTGTGGAAATTCTGGTGATTCGTGAGCTGTTGCTGGCTTGCTCGAGGTTGTAGGCTAGGTTGTAACACTACCCGAGGCCCGGAAAAGGATACTTATGGCAGACGAACGTGCAAAGGCACTGGATCTGGCTTTCTCCCAGATCGAAAAGCAGTTTGGCAAAGGTTCCATCATGCGGTTGGGGTCGAAGGAGGCGGTCGTCCCCATCTCGGTAATCCCCACCGGCGCGATTTCCTTTGACGCGGCGCTTGGCGTAGGCGGCTTTCCGCGCGGGCGTGTCGTCGAGATCTTCGGTCCTGAATCTTCGGGCAAGACTACCATCGCCCTGCAAGTCATCGCCGAGGCGCAGAAAACCGGCGGCATGGCAGCTTTCGTGGACGCCGAGCATGCCCTCGATCCCAGCTATGCGAAGAAGCTCGGTGTAGACGTCGACAACCTGCTCGTGTCGCAGCCTGACTACGGCGAGCAGGCCCTGGAAATCGCTGAGGCATTGGTGCGCTCCGGCGCATTAGATGTGCTGGTCGTGGACTCGGTGGCGGCTCTCGTACCCAAGGCTGAACTCGACGGTGAGATGGGCGACAGCCACATGGGGCTGCAGGCACGGCTGATGTCGCAGGCGTTGCGTAAATTGACCGGCATTGTTTCCAAATCCCGTACCTGCCTGATTTTTATCAACCAGATCCGCGAAAAAATCGGCGTGATGTTCGGCAACCCGGAGACGACGACCGGCGGGCGAGCCTTGAAGTTTTATGCGTCGGTGCGTATTGATATCCGCCGCATTGCCGCCATCAAAGAGGGGGACATGGTCACCGGTTCGCGCACGCGAGTAAAAGTCGTAAAGAACAAGGTGGCCGCTCCTTTCCGCGAGGCCGAGTTCGACATTCTTTACGGAGAAGGCATTTCCCAGGAAGGCGATCTGCTGGATCTGGCCGTGAACAACAACATCATCGAGAAGTCGGGGTCATGGTTTAGCTACCAGGGCGAGCGCATTGGCCAGGGCCGAGAGAATGCCCGCCAGTTCCTCAAAGACAACAGCCAGACGCTGGCCAAGCTGGATGAAGAAGTCCGCAAGACTTTGGGACTCACGCCCGCAGCCAACACGCAGGCCCAGGCGCAAGCCGCTGCCGGAGGCCGCGTAACCACCATGCCGAGCGCCGCGGGGGAGGCAAAGGTGCCGGCGGCGAGACGGTAGGGTCGTTGGCTTAGTCATGCTTCGCCGGCTGGCAACGGGACCCACGGCTAAACCATTGCCAATCCCATTTCCTGCCGACTAGAATCGTCTTTAACCCAGCCTGACCTGCCAGCGAGGACAATTGAAGAAAGTCATAGCGATCTATCCTGGCTCGTTCGATCCCTTGACGAATGGGCATCTCGATTTAATCGAGCGGGGCAGCAAGATTTTCGACCAGCTGATTGTGGGGATCCTGCGGAATCCCGAGAAGGACCCGCTGTTCAGTCTCGGCGAGAGACGGGAGATGCTGGAGGCCATGACCGAGCAATGGAAAAATGTCCGGGTGGACTCCTTCGAAGGCTTGATGGTGGATTATGCGGTCAAGGTGAGGGCGAGCGCGGTGCTGCGAGGCATTCGGGCTATCAGCGACTATGAATACGAACTTCAAATGGCCTTGATGAACCGCAAGCTGTCGCCCAATCTGGAAACCGTTTTCATGATGCCCGCCGAGGCCTATTCCTACTTGAGTTCGCGGCTGGTGCGCGAAGTTGCCCAGCTGGGTGGCAATATCAGCAGATTGGTTCCTGAACTTGTGGAGCAGAAGCTGCGCGAGAAGATGGATCCGGCAATAAAATTACGGGACGTTAGAAAAACCAGAACAGGGAAAAAACAATGACTGTAGCTACCGAAACCTCCTTCGCCTTGAAACTCACGGAACGGATTAACCGGATTGAAACTTCTGCCACCATGGCGGTCGTAGCCGAAGCCGACAAGCTGCGCAGCCAGGGCATCGATGTCGTGGACTTTGGCGCGGGCGAGCCGCACTTCACCACCCCGCAGCACATTAAAGACGCGGCCATCGCTGCCATCCAAGCCAACTTCACCAAATACACGGTGGTGGGCGGAACCGCGGAGCTGCGCGATGCGATCGTACACCGGCATTCGGTAGACTTCGACTCCGACTATCGCCGCGAAGAAGCGATCGCCTCCGTTGGCGGTAAGCACGTGCTGTTCAACGCGATCCAGGTGCTGGTGGACCACGGAGACGAGGTCATTCTCCCGGTTCCTTACTGGGTTTCCTTCAAGGACATCATCCGTTACGCAGGCGGCGTCCCGGTTCTTGTCGAGACCGATGAAAGCAAAGACTTCCGGGTGACGGCGGAAATGGTCGAGCGCACCATCACGCCGCGCACGAAGGTGATCATCCTCAATTCGCCGTCCAATCCCGCGGGGGCGGTGATGAGCCCAGAGGATATGAAGGCGGTCGTCCGGCTGGCAGCGCAGCGTGGCATCTGGGTGATCTCTGATGAGTGCTACGTATATCTGAACTACAGCGGCAAACGCTTCTCGGTCGGCTCAATGCGTGAGTGCCGCGACCGCATGCTCGTGGTCGGGTCGCTCTCAAAAACCTATGCTATGACCGGCTGGCGGCTGGGCTACGCCCTCGGTCCTGCTCCGGTCGTAAGCGCCATGCAGAAGTTGCAGGGCCAATCAACCTCTAATCCTACCTCAATCGTGCAGAAGGCCGCGGTCGCAGCGCTCAGAGGCCCTCAGGAGTGCATCGAGGAGATGCGCAAGGAGTACATCCGCCTGCGCGATTACGTAGTGAAAGGCTTGCGCGCCATACCTGGCGTGACCTGCACCCTACCGCAGGGTGCGTTCTACGCCTACCCTAACGTGGCGTCCTTCTTCGGCCGGGGTGAGGTGAAGTCAGCAGCCGACGTGGCGGGCAAGCTTCTGCGCGAGGCCCACCTAGCCACGGTGCCCGGCGAAGGATTCGGCACGCGCCAGCATATTCGGGTTTCCTATGCCACCTCGACGGCCGAACTTGACCGAGGATTGGAGCGGATGGGTAAGCTTTTTGCCTCCCTGTAATCAGGGTTTTTCGCAGGCAGCCTCGGTGCTGGGTTAAGCTTCTAACGGCGGTGGTCCTGCCGGCGCGCCCCGGCAGTATTGGTACGCTTGCCCGATGAGCGAACTGTATCCATTTCTGATGGTGCCCGTCTTCGACCCGCGGCCGTGGGGGACGTTGGATTTGTCTCCGATTTATCCCAATCACAAGTTCGAAGAGAAAATCGGCGAATCCTGGTTGACGGGGGACCATTGCATTGTGGCAAACGGTCCGCTGGCGGGACAGTCTCTCGGCGAGCTCAGCCGCCATTACGGAAGAGAACTGGTGGGCGGGGCCGCCCCCGATGGCAACCGATTCCCTCTCTTGCTGAAATTCCTCTTCCCCCACGAAAAGCTTTCCGTGCAGGTGCACCCAGATGATGAATGCGCCCGGCGCTCGGGCCAGCCCTGGGGAAAAACTGAGTGCTGGTACGTAGCGCATGCCCAACCCGGCGCCCAGGTGGGACTCGGTCTTAGGCATGGCGCCACCTGCGCTCAATTGGAGCAGGCGATTCAGGAGAATCGGGCCGAAGAACTGCTCAACTGGGTTGCTGTTCATCGCGGCGACCTGATTTATGTCGCAGGCGGAACCGTGCACACGTTGGGTCCAGGATCGGTCATCGTCGAAACCCAGCAGCAATCGGATACCACTTATCGCTTGTACGACTACGGGCGGCATCGTGAACTGCACTTGAAAGAAGGATTGGCTGCCGTTAAGCAGCAGCCGGGATCGGGCAAGGTGGTGCGTCCTCCTTCTGCGTCGCCGAATGGAAGCCGCCGCGAACAGTTGGTCGGCGCGCCTTATTTTGTGCTGGAGAAATTCGACCTGAGCGAGTCGAAATCGTTTGCCGCTACCGACGAATCGGGAACCCGTTCTGTTCAGGTATTGGTAGCCCTGGAAGGCTGCGGCGTAGTAGAAGACCACGAAACCGAGCCCGTCGCGTTTGCCAGAGGTGATGCTGTGGTAGTACCGGCGAGCACGCGGAATTTCGACGTGCGACCGCAGTGGAATTTGGAGTTCATCCGCGCCTATGTCCCCGGCACGCCGCTGCCCGAACCGGTGACGACGTTGACTTCGGAACTGGCATCCTGAGCGAGCATTCGGGGAAGGCCGGTTTTCGACGCGCCCAGCAAATGCAGAGATCGTTCGCTTCGCTCAAGATGACAGTCTGAAAGATTGAATGCCGAAAAAACCTACGTTCTATCCCGTCGTTCTGGCCGGTGGCCGTGGCACGCGGTTCTGGCCGCTCAGCCGCAAGCGCCGCGCCAAGCAGCTTCTGGCGTTGGACGGCAAGCAGACCATGATTCAGCAAACGGTCGCGCGACTTCTGCCCTTAGCCGCTCCTAAGAATTTCTGGATCATCACCAACCGCGATTTACAGTCGGCCATCCGAAAGCAGGTGCCGCGCCTTTCGAAAGGGCAGATCATCGCAGAGCCGGTGGGACGCAACACCGCGCCTGCCATCGGGCTCGCTGCCTTCCTTTTGTTGCGCCGTGATTCGGAGGCGGTCATTGGCCTGTTCCCTTCTGACCATGTAATCGAAAATGAGAACTGCTACCATGATGTAGTTGCGCACGGGATCCAGATTGCGGCGGCTGGCGAAAACATCGTGGTGCTGGGTATTCGGCCCAATCGTCCTGAAACCGGGTACGGCTATGTCGAATCCGGCTCTCCGCTCGAGATGGAAGTGCTGCGGGTCCGCCGCTTCACGGAAAAACCCGACGCTGGCTGCGCTGCCGAGTTTCTCAAAGCAGGAAATTATTTTTGGAACAGTGGGATGTTTCTCTGGCGAGCGCGGACCCTGGCTGACGCTCTCAGAGAGCATCTTCCCAATACCGCGCCGCTGTTGGAAGAAATTGCAACCGCGTTTGGAACCGCAAAATTCGAAAACACTTTTCGCAGGCTCTATCCCAAGTGCGAGAACATCAGCATCGACTACGCGGTGCTGGAGCCGCGCTCGGCCAAAGGTGAGCAGGCTTCCCATATCTACTGCATCCCGGCAGATTGTGGCTGGAACGACCTTGGCTCCTGGACGGCCCTGCACGAGCATCATGCCGCCAAAACCAGGTCCGCCGACGGAAACTTGATTTCCGGTGACGGCAGCTACACGCTGAATGCTCAGGGTAACTACATCCATGCGCCGGGCAAATTCGTGGCAGCCGTAGGCGTGGATAATTTGGTGGTCGTCGAAACCGACGATGCTCTTTTGATTACGACGCGAGAGGGTTCGCAGGATGTGGGGAAAGTGGTGAAGTATCTCGACGAGAAGAAACTTTCCAAGTTAGTCTAAGGCGTAAACGTTCGTCAGGAGCGGTGCCTCCAAGCGGAGTTCAGGCAATGGCTTGGCACCGGGGTTGCTGGAGGCAAACGCAGCAGCTAAAGCCGCTCATAAAAACGGGGTTTTTATGGCAGTGCTAACGCGCGGCGCCGCCCCAGACCAGGCCTTTTTCAGCAGCCTGTGAAGCCGTGTCCTGATACCAAACCGCGTCTTGAGAGGTGAGACCGTGCCCCTTTCCCGGGCGGGTTCCTGAGAGAGGTTACAGGATTCATTTATGGCCGAGATCAAGTTTGGGACCGACGGATGGCGCGGCGTCATTGCCGATGATTTCACTTTCGACAACGTACGGCGCGTGGCCGGCGCCATCGCGTCTTATGTGCTGAAAAACGAAGATCGCAAGCAGGGCGTCATTGTCGGATACGATACGCGGTTCGCCTCCCAGTCCGTGGCCCGGCTGGCGGCCGAGACGATCGCGGGCGCGGGCATTCCGGTCAAGCTGGCCAACGATTACACACCTACTCCCGCCATTTCTTATGCCGTAAAGACGCTAGGTACGGCGGGCGGTGTGGTCATCACTTCCAGCCATAATCCCTGGAACTGGAATGGCGTGAAGTTCAAAGCAAAGTTTGGCGGGTCGGCCACGCCGGCGATCATGAAAATCATTGAGGAAGAAATTCGTGCCGGCGCCATGCCCAACGGCCACCCAGCCAAGATTGAGGAAGTTGACCTTAAGCCGGCTTACCTCGAAGCAATGTGCCGTTTTGCCGATCTCGAGTTAATTACGAAAGCTAAGTTCAAGTTTGCCATCGATTCGATGCACGGCTCGGGACGTGGCCTACTGGCAAAAATCTTCGCCGACCGCGGCATCGAGCACATTGCCATTCGTCAGGACCTGAATCCTCTGTTTCCCGGAATCAATCCCGAGCCAATCGAGCCGCATGTAGCCATGCTTCAGGAAGCCGTGCTCCTACACGGCTGCCATGCGGGCCTGGCCACGGATGGCGACGCCGACCGCGTTGGTGCGGTCGCAGAAGACGGGACCTTTGTTGACGCACATAAGATTTTTTCTATCCTGCTGCGCTGGCTGTTGGAACGGAAAAAATGGCCGGGCGAAGTAGTGCGCGCGTTCAACACTACTCGCATGCTGGACCGCATCGCCGCGCGGTACGGCCGCAAGCTGAACGAGTGCAGCATTGGATTCAAGCACATTGCCGATCTCATGATGGAGCGCGAGATCCTGATTGGCGGAGAGGAATCCGGCGGAATCGGTTACTCCCGCTATCTGCCGGAGCGCGACGGCATCCTCAACTCGCTGTTGCTGGCCAATGTCATGGCCGAAGAAAAAAAGCCGCTGGGCCAGCTCGTGGCCGATCTGCAAAAGGAGTACGGTCCACATTTTTATGGGCGCCTCGATTTGCATATCTCCGAAGATGTGAAGCAAGGCGCCATCAGCCGCGCCCGTGCGGACGGCACGAAGAGTCTTGGGAAATACAGGGTCCTGAGGAAAGAAGGGATGGACGGAGTGAAGTTCTTCCTCGAAGCGCCGAGCAATGGCAACGGAGCCGAGCCGTGGATCCTGTTTCGAGCCTCGGGTACTGAGCCCTTGCTGCGACTCTATGCGGAAGCCGCCTCTCCGGAATTGACGCGGGAGATTCTGGCCAGTGGTGAGGCATTCGTGAACGCCGCGTAATCTCGAAAGCAGGTCCCTCGACTCGGCTGGATGTCAGAACCATTTCGCTATACAAACTGGCGCAAAAGCAAGACCGCCCGCGTCGGCGGCAACCGATGTGCAGGGATTTCACGGATCATCATTTCTATTCGCGCCGAATCTGTGGTCATGCGCGCCATTTTCTCTTTTACTCCTTGTCATCCCGAGCGAGGGCGTTCTGTGCGCGAGTCGAGGGACAAGCTTTGCTTGTGCTGCTGCGACCTTCCAACGCATCCTGCACTTGTGCCACAGCGGCCTGCTGAATCTCCGGATCATCTCCGAATCCTGCCAGCCAAACGACCTCAGGTTCACGCCGAAACCACGTCATCTGACGCTTGGCGTAATTCCTGTGCGCCTGCTGTGCCTGCGAAATCCCTCGGGCATGGTCGATTTGTCCGCGCACCAGTTGAACTGCCTGCCGATAACCCAAAGAAGACAAAGCCTGCGCCGTATCACCGTATTTCTCAAGCAGTCCAGCCGTCTCCTCGACCAGTCCCGACTCGAACATCCTGTTCGCGCGTTGGTTGATCCGTTGATAGAGTGCGGCGCGTTCAGGGTTCAATCCCAGGCGTAAAATCCGGAACCCCTGCAGCGGCTCGCGTCCTTGTTTCCACAGCTCGGTCATTTTCTGCCGCGAACCCAGGCACACTTCGATGGCTCGAATCAGCTTGGGCGCGTCGTTCGCATGAATTTTCTTCCCGGCTGCAGAGTCCAATCGTCCCAGAAGCTTATGTAAATATCCCGGGCCCTCTTGTCGGGCCCGATCCCTAAGCCGCCGGCGCAATTCTTCCGACCGCTGCGGACCCGGGAAAAGTCCTTCCAGGAGCGCGCGCAGGTATAATCCCGTTCCAGCCACCACAATGGGCAGGCCACCACGACCTTTGATCTCCTGCAACACCTGCCTTCCCAGTCGCGCATACTCCCCCGCGGTCACGTACTCGCGGGGGAGAACAAAATCGAGCAAATGGTGAGGCGCCCGTGCCCGCTCCCTGGCGGAAGGTTTCGCCGTACCGATTTCGAATTCCCGGTACATGGCCACCGAATCGCAATTGACGATTTCTCCGCCAAAGCGTTCACCCAGTACCAGAGAAAGTGCGGTCTTGCCGCTTCCGGTTGGGCCCAGCACGACCACCAGCAACGGATCGGGCACAGTCAGCGGGCGCTCCAGTCGATGGCAGGCCAGTAGCGGATCAGAATCAGGAAAAGGATGAGAATGGCTATGATGAGCAGCCCCGTTGTCTGAAGAGAATAGATCGGTGGCTTATGAGCCTGCTTTGCCGCTTTGGGTGCGACGGCCACGCCTTCATTGTAGCGCCACCTGCATTCTCCGCAGCGTCCATTCAGCGCGATCCCGTGCCGCGATGCTAGACTACGGCTCTCGGCGGTTTTATGTCCACGCCCACACCCATAGCGGGCCGGCGCATCCTTCGTTTTGGCGTGTTCGAGGCGGACCTGCTGGCCGGAGAACTCCGCAAAAGCGGTCTCCGAATTCGGCTCCAGGAGCAGCCTTTCCAAGTGCTTGCCTTACTGCTCGAGCATCCCGGCGACGTGGTGAACCGCGAGCACCTGCGTGAAAAGCTCTGGCCCGCTGACACGTTTGTTGACTTCGACCACAGCCTCAACACTGCCATTAACAAGATCCGCGAAGCCCTGGGGGACTCTGCCGTTAGTCCGCGCTTCGTGGAGACGCTCGCTCGTCGGGGCTATCGCTTCATCGCGCCGGTCGAGACCGATGACAGACCCGTGTCCATCCCGAATTCGACAGCCGATAGCCTGCCAGTAGTCACCGAACCTGCACTTCACCCGGAATTGGAAGTTCCCATCCCGCATCGCTCTTTGACTCGCAGCCTGTTTGGTTTGATCCAGTTGATGTACCTGGTCTTCTACGTGGTAGCGTTAAGTCGCCTGCAGGAGGTTGACCGGATCGCCGATTCCTTCCTGCCGGGCTGGGGATCGGTTGGGCTGATCGTGGTGGTTCTGATCACCGCCGCAGGCGGTATACCGTTTCGCTGCTATCTCATCTCGGCAGTTGCCTTCGACCATCGTCGATTGGGTGAGAAGTTTAAGCGCCTTTTTCTTATCGTCCTGGCTGGGGATCTCCTTTGGGCCCTGGCTCCCTTCCTGCTGATTGAAATCATCAGGCTGGGAGGTGCCTTTGCCGCTACGGCGGCCCTTTTGTATGTTCCGTTCTCGGAGCGCACTTTAATCCGTCTGGCTTATCCAGACTCGGGCACGAACCGCCCAGCGTAGGGAATTGTGTTAAGAAGGAGGAACCACCGACGGCAGGATCCAACTGACTGGCTTAAAGGGAGACATGGAAGTCACCACCGGCGACGGCCATCAAGAAATTCAATCCGTGGAGGGAACGCTGCGGGCACATGCCGGTGACGGGCATATCAGGGCCACGGGCGCCGTTTCGATAGCCTTGACATCAGCACCGGGGATGGGCGAGTGGAAGCGACTGTCCTTCCGGGTTCTCTCGTCTCGCAGAGTTGGATCTTGCATACCGGAGACGGCAGCGTAACCCTGCATCTGCCCGATACTCTTGCGGCCGTTGTCGAGCTCCACAGGGGGGACGGTCACATCACGCTTGACATGCCGGTGACGGTTTGTGGGCGGCTGGGCAGCAAGAACATCCAGGGTAAGCTCAACGGCGGCGGCAACTTGCTGACGGTTCACACCGGGGACGGCTCCATCCACCTGGTCCACCTGGAGAAGTCCTAGCCAAGCCTTCGTGAGTTCGGCTAAGCTACTCGGTTTCGCGTTCATACGGTTGTCGATTCCAAGGGGCTGCGCATGTTTCGTATAAGGGTCTTCTGCTCGTTCATCTCTCTCATTCTTTTCCTCTCCACTTCGTTGGCCCAGAATGCCGCGACTACCATACAACGCCAGCCTGTGCTGGATGGGTCTTCCATGGACAAGAGCGTTGATCCCTGCGAGGACTTTTATACCTATTCATGCGGCAACTGGATGAAGAAGAATCCCATCCCGCCCGATCAATCGAGCTGGGGAGCCTATTCCAAGCTGCAGGACGAAACGCTGCTCCAGTTGCGCGGGCTGCTGGAGAGCGCTTCGGCACCCGACCCGAAGCGCTCGTCGGTCGAGCAGAAGGTCGGCGACTACTACGCCAGTTGCATGGACGAAAAGGCGGTTGAAGCCGCCGGCGCGACGCCGCTCAGGCGGGCGCTCGAGGAGATCGAAAACCTGCATTCCAAGGACCAACTGGCGGATCTCGCCTCGCGCATGGCTGACGAAGGCGTGCTGTTCGAATTCGGCTCGCAACCGGACTTCCGAGATGCGAACCAGGTGATCGCCGGGCTCGACCAGGGCGGCCTTGGCCTGCCTGACCGAGATTACTACCTGAAGGAGGACGCAAAATCCCCGGACCTACGCAAGGCCTACGTCACGCACGTGCAGAAGATGTTCGAACTGCTGGGCGAGAAGCCGCAAGCCGCGAGTTGGGAAGCGCAAACGGTCATGCGCATTGAAACGGCTCTGGCTAAAGGCTCCCTCACCCGCGTGGAGCGCCGCGAGCCCAAGAATCTCGATCACAAGATGACCAGCGAGCAGTTGGCCGCGCTCAGCCCATCCTTTCACTGGAATCAATATTTCGCCAAGGTGGGGTTAGGTCCCGTGCCGTCACTCAACGTGGCGACCCCTGAGTTCTTCAAGATCATGGAATCTGAACTCAAAAGCGAGGATCTGGCCAACTGGAAAGCTTATCTGCGCTGGCACCTGGTTCACGCGAACGCGCCGTATCTTTCGTCGCCCTTGGTTAATGAAAACTTCGATTTTTACTCAAAAACATTGCGCGGTGTCGAGCAAATCCAGCCGCGCTGGAAGCGCTGCGTAAACTATGTGGACAACGACCTGGGTGAGGCGCTGGGCCAAGCCTACGTGGAGAAGTACTTCAGCCCGGAAGCCAAGCAGTCCGCGCTGAAGATGGTTCGGGAAATCGATTCCGCCATGGAGCAGGACATCAAATCACGATCCTGGATGAGCGACGTCACCAAGCAGCGAGCCCTCGAAAAACTGCACACGGTGGTTAACAAAATCGGCTATCCCGACAAGTGGCGCGACTACAGCAGGCTCGAGATCATCCGCGGCGATGAGGCAGGCAATGCCGTCCGCGCCCGCAATTTTGAGTTCCAGCGCGACCTGTACAAGATCGGGAAGCCCCTGGATCGGGGTGAGTGGGCCATGACACCGCCTACGGTCAATGCTTACTACGACCCCCAGAAGAACGAGATCAATTTCCCCGCCGGCGTGCTTCAGCCGCCTCTGTTCGATGCCAACTCCGATGCCGCTCCCAACTATGGCAACACCGGTGGGACAATCGGCCACGAACTGACACACGGTTTTGACGATGAAGGCCGCCAGTTCGATGCTCAAGGAAATCTGCGTGACTGGTGGACGGCAGAGGACGAGAAAGCTTTCGTCGAGCGCGCCACCTGTATTTCCGATCAGTATGCGCAGTACACGATCGTGGACGACATCAAGATCAACAGCAAATTAACTCTGGGAGAAGACGTCGCCGACCTGGGTGGTTTGATCCTTGCCTACGGGGCTTGGAAAGGCGACACGCAGGGCCAGAAGCTGCAGCCGGTTGACGGCTTCACGCCCGAGCAGCGCTTCTTCATCGGCTACGCGCAGAGCTGGTGCACCAATGAGCGCGACGAGACCAAGCGTTTGCGCGCCACGATCGATCCCCATTCGCCAGAGAAGTACCGCGCCAACGGAGTTGTTGCCAATATGCCCGAATTCCAGCAGGCATTTCATTGCAAGCCGAGTTCGACTCTGGTGCGTCAGAACGCGTGTCGCGTGTGGTGACGGGTGCTACTGCAGTTCGTTCTTGTCGGGGTTGTAGTAGAAATAAAAGCGCAGAGCCAGATATTGTCCGCCATACTGCGGCGGGAGCGGCGGGAACGGATTGCAATTTGTAATTCCACCCCAGGCGGCGCGGTCCAGGGAGATGTCACCCGAGCTAGCTATTCTTTGTAATCCCTGAATGCTGCCATCCTTGAGGATGGCAAATTCAATGGCGACGTTGCCCTTCTTCATGATCGGCGGACGCGCTGCCTCTGGAATCAGGTTGTACCAGCTCTCGCGAACATCATGCAGGACGCGCGACAGGTAGGGACCAAAATCAACTCCCATGGTGTCACTGAGCACATCCATCTCGCCCAAAACCTGGGTAGGCTGCCGGTCCTGGCCTAGGCCGTAGTCTCCCTCCGCTCCACCATGCCCGCTGCGATTAGCCAGTGACGCCCGCGCCGCCTGTTCAACTGCCGACCCTGCTGATATCGCATTTCCGAAGGGATTGGGCGGAGCCTGCAGCGTGGCCGCTTCCTTGCTGTTGGAGGGCGGGGTGGACGGTCGCGAAGGTTGACCCTGGGGCTGCTGCCGCTGAGGCGAAGAAGGCGGTTTTTGCGGTGCGGCCGGCTCAGGCTTCAGTGTCGGAGGTCCGGGTAGGCCAGGACGTGAGCTATCCAAGATCTTGCGCAGTTCTTCCGGGTCGACGTGGGGCTTCTTCGAGGTGGCGATGCGGTCCTTGTCAGAGATGATGTTGGTGTTTGGACGCTTGGTTATTTTTTGCGTGTCGCTCGGCATCTCCAGGTAGGTCAGTTCTTTATTGCGCAGGCTGTTGTTGGGCGACACCATCAGCACTCCCCGGCGGAACATCCATCGCTCGAAACGCGGCGAGTTGAGGATCAACACCACCAAGGCCAGGTGAACCACCACCGAAATCCAAAACGCCTCGCGCATCCGGGAGCGAGAGAGGTCGTCCTGCAACTGAATCAGTAAGGTCGGCGAAGCATGCAAGTCTCGATAGGCAGATTCCCACCGCTCGCGATCGTAGAGGTCACTCTCCGGCACACGTAGTGGCGGAGGTTGGGGCTTATCGGGATCCCTGAGCGGTATTTGCGTGATGGACATCGAGAGCTACTTACATCCAGCAGCGAACGACGGTTGCTAAACCATAAGGGGGACCCCGGGCGCACTGCGGCTGACTTCCCCTATTGTCGCATCCTTTTCCTAATCTGCGAAGCAGCGTAGGTACCAGCACTTCAGTTGTAACAGGGTTCCGGGATGAAGATTGTAAGTTTTTGTAAAGAATAAGGTTGTCTTGCTGCCTCAGGGGGCGATGGTTAGCTTGTCCAGGTTCACCTTGATGCCGTGCTCCCGGATCGCGGCGACAACATCCAGAGCGACGGCCAAGGCGCGCCGGCCATCCCCAAGGGGAACCACCGGCTCGGAACAAGCCCGGACCGCAGACAGAAATGACTTCAATTCTGCCTGCAAAGGTTCCTCGGAAGTGACGGACGGCTTGGTCACGGTGATCTGCGGGTTGGGGGATGGGGCCCCCGCCTGTCCCACCGAAAAAACCAGCACGTCCTGCCGCGCATAATCGATTGAGATGTACTGTTCGGGTTGAAAGAAGCGCAGCTTGCGAACCCGCTCGGTCGAAACCCGGCTAGCCGTAAAGTTGGCCACACAGCCCGAGTCGAATTCCATACGCACATTGGCGATATCCACCTGACCCGATAGGATAGGCAAACCGACGGCACGGATTTCTTTGACCGGTGAATTGACAAACGAGAGCACGATGTCCAGATCGTGGATCATCAGATCAAGAATCACGTCAATGTCGAGCGAACGTGGGGTAAACACGCTAAGCCGGTGTACCTCAAAGAACATCGGCTGAGTGATCAGGGGCGCAGTCGCCCGCACGGCAGGGTTAAAGCGCTCCAGATGTCCTGCCTGAGCAATGCGCTTGTGGCGGTTGGCCACTCGCACCAGCTCATCCGCTTCCTTCAGAGAAGGCGCCAGGGGCTTCTCGATGAGCACGTCGACCCCCGCTTCCATCAGCCTGCTGGCCACACTCAGGTGTGCGACCGTAGGCACCGCCACGGATGCCGCCTGGACTTCAATTCGGGTTGCAATCAGTTGCTCAACCGAACCAAAGGCACGAGTGCCATATTGTTTGCCAACGGCGTCGGCGCGGCTAGTGTCGGCGTCCACGATCGCGGCCAGTCGCACGGGTTCGCCTTGCCGTTCCAGTTGCCGGTAAACACGGGCGTGATTACGTCCGAAAGCGCCTACGCCGACTACGGCGACGTTGATGGGCTTGGAGGTCAGTGCTCAGTTGCCAGTCGGCTGGTTGCCGCTCGCAGGCCTGATTGTCGCATGGTTCGGTACCTCTTTGAGCACTTCAAGCAGGGTGTCGAACATCCCCCGGAAACTCAATACCGAGAAGTTGATAGGCTTCCTCGAGCGTCGCACCACGACCAGCCTTGGGCGGGTTGCCGCCGAAGAGCCTTATACTTCTGCGCTAACTGGAGCGGGCGATCCGCAGCAGCGACGATGATGTGCCGTGCCTGTGCCCTGAAAATACTGTTATTTGGCCAGTGTGAGAGACCAGGATTTTTGTGACCGAAGTGAAGTCCACGATCTCATCGAAGTTAGGATTCGAAATCAGGATCAGCCTGGATTTCTCGTCCATGGCGCAGGACCTCACCGCTATTAACTTCGCCATAAAAGGTGGACACCACGATTCGCCGGCGCCTATCGATTTTCAGGACAGCTGACCTCCGAAGTGGTGAGCTGCCTTGGCTGACTTCTTGGCTGGACATCTTCGCGTAGGGGTTCAATAAAGTAGGTTGTGTTTCGCCTGTAGAATTGTTGTTCAGATTTTGCCAAGCTTGCGTACCGGAATGAACATAGGGCGCCCAGTACCTCAACTCGCTTAAGCCGCTTTCTTGAGCAAAACAATCTGGCCGGCGTGGTACAGCTCGTGTTGCACAATCCCGCTGAACATATAGAAGAAGTTGTAGAAGGATTCCTTCTTGCCCGGAACCTGCTCCTGCAAGCGGGAATCGGGGAAACCGGCGACCGCTTGGACCAGGTCGTTATGGGTCCGGCGCATATACTCGACAGCCTTCTTCCAAGCAGCAGCACTGGTGTCTTGGACGGGCGGAAAGTTTTCGTTGTCGCTCAGGTTGACCGGCTGCCCGGCAGTGCGTCGACGAACTGCCCCGTCCCAAGCGGCAATATGCAAGACCAGCTCCCAAATCGTATGTGCCTTCTTGATGGGCCGCGCCGCTGCCTGCTTGGCATCGACGTTTTTGAGAATCTCGAGAACAGAGTCCCCGTGCCACGCTTCCCCTTCAAACGCGCGGCGAATCTGGTCGGCAAGGCGCGCTGTCTCTGACATGATGCCTCCCGGAATTTCGGATTCCGTGCTAATAGATTTTCCAGGAGGTGCAACGGATTCAGGAACTCCCGAGAATTAATCGGCAACTATTGCGACCTCTCCAGAATTCGCTGCCGTAAGAACGGCGTCGCCGTCCAGAAGCAGGCACTTCCCGGCGTCCACCGCCAGGCACGTGGCTCCGGCTTGGTGCATCACTTCGATGGTCTTCACGCCTATTACAGGCACATCGAAGCGCATATCCTGATTCGGTTTGGCGATTTTCACCACCGTCAGAGCACGGGTCAGGGTCGAGGGCGTGGACTCAAGCGAAGCCATGATCTGGCCGGCGCGTTCAATGGTGGCGTCGGTCCCCTCCATAGATTCCACGGCTACACACGCTGATTCAGCGACTACCACGGTTTGGCCAATATCGTATTGCGCAAGGTGCCGGGCCACAGCACGTCCGTACTCGATGTTTTTCCTTTCCTGATCAGTTGGCGGGCGCTTGGTCAAAACACCTGGCCTGGCGAGCAGCGGCTCCAGAAGAGACGTCGAATTTTCCAGCGTGATGCCTGCGTCGGCCAGCACCCTGGCTAGGCCGCCGAGCAGAGAGTCAGTGTTGCGCGTGCCGAGTGCCAGCAGCAATTTTGCCAACCGCCAGTCGGGCTTGATGCTGGAAAAAATCTGCTTGTGCTTGACCTGCCCCGCCATGACGGCGCGGTACACGCCCTCGCGCTTGAAGGTATCGATCAGTTTGGAAAGTTCTCCGAGAGATAGCCAATGCACAGCGGCGGCGCCATGCGACTCGATTTCGGGGAAGGTCTCTTCCTTGATGGCAGCGACGACTACGTCAAGGCCCTGAGCGCGGGCTGCATCAAGGACAAGAATCGGGAAGCGTCCGTTGCCGGCTATCAGACCGAGTCTTTGTTTTGGCTGCATGGAGGTGGCCAGGACTTAGTGGGTAGTGATCAGCGGCTAGAAATTGGTAGTCATCGCTTTTGGCCGACCCAAGCACCCGGCTGTCAAGAACTAACCACTACCCCCCAGCTAGCACCAACCACCCGGTACTCGCCACCGACCACTCACTTAATCACTCCTCTCTCCGACTGCTCAATGAAACGAATGAGCATGTCCGCATCCTCGCCGCGATCGGGCTCCGACTTGAGCTTCTCCAAGGCTTGCGTCGTGTTGAGCTTTGAGGCGAGCAGGGTCTTGTACGCGTGGTGAATTTTGCGGATGCGTCCTTTGCTGAAGCCACGACGCTCCAGCCCGACGGCATTCAGACCATAGGCGTGGGTGCCGCGAGCTGCGACGGTCTTCGAGAACGGGAGAACATCTTTCGTCACCGTGGTGCCGCCGCCGACAAACGCGTAGGCGCCGATTCTTACGAAATGGTGCACGGGACAGAGCGCGCCCACCTGCGCCCATTCCTCCACTATCACGTGCCCGCCAAGAGTCGCGGCATTGGCCAGCAGCACATGATCCCCGATGAAGCAATCATGAGCCACGTGCACATAAGCCATGATCAGCGTGTGACTGCCAATGCGGGTTAGCCCGCCGCCTTTCACGGTTCCGCGGTTGATCGTGACGAACTCGCGCATGGTGTTGTGGTCACCAATTTCCAGGCGCGTGGGTTCACCTTTGTAAGTAAGGTCCTGCGGCGCCAAGCCGATCGAGGAGAACGGAAAGAAGCGGTTATCGGAGCCGATTTTGCTAGGGCCTTCAACTGTGACGTGGGAGATGAATTCGCATCGCTCGCCCAGTTCGACATCCGGCCCGATCACGCAATAGGGGCCGATCTTGCAGCCGGCTCCGATGATTGCTCTGGGGTCAACCAGGGCGGTGGCAGCAACTGAGCTGTCCCGAGATTTCGCGATCACACTCACGCAGGGCTAACTTCCGGAATCCGAGTCGTTGTCTGCAGTCCGTGGCGTGCTGGAGCGGGGCACAAGCTGGCAGGTAACGGTTGCCTCAGCCACCCGCTTGCCGCCCACAAATGCCTTGCCCTCCATGCGCACTGCGGTTTGGCGCCAGGCTTTGACCTCGACCTCAATGCGCAATTGATCTCCCGGCAGCACGGGACGGCGGAAGCGGGCTTTTTCGATGCCGGTGAGCACCATCAGCTTGTCGTCGCGGTCTTCGACTTCGGTCAGCAGCAGTGCTCCACCGGCCTGAGCGATGGCTTCGACTATAAGCACGCCCGGCATAATGGGCATGTTAGGAAAGTGCCCCGCGAAAAACGGCTCGTTTATCGTGACGTTCTTGACGGCTACGATGCGCTCCTTAGGAGTGAGATCGATGATGCGGTCAATCAGCAGGAAGGGATGGCGGTGCGGCAGAATGCGCAGGATGTCGTTGATATCCAGCGTCGTCCGGGTCGCAGGAGGAGTTTCGGCCACAGGGTGAGCGCTGTCAGTCATTCTGCTTCTCGTAAGGCGAAGATTATACTGTACTGCGCGACGAATACCGTTGCCATCGGTCCCTCTCTTTAGACCGCGTGCCGCCTGCGGGAATTGCGCAACCTGATGAAAAAGAAAAAGCCGACGAGCCAGCAAACTTCTGTCGCTGCGGTCCAATTCACTCATGTTCCAGTCACTTATTTTCAGGAGCGGCAGGAAGCAATCGTTGAGACCATCCGCCAGGCCGTCGAGATCGAGTCGCCCACCGACAACAAGCCGGCAGCCGACCGGCTGGGTCACTGGCTGGCTTCGAAATTCGAGGCACTCGGCGGGCACAGTAAGTTCCACCGCACTGCCGATTTTGGCGACCACCTGCAAGTGGATTTTCCAGGCCGCGACCGGCGCAAGCCTGTCCTTCTCTTGGGTCACTTCGATACGGTGTATCCCCTGGGCGCACTGGCCACCATGCCGTGCCGCACCGGCGCCGGGCGCCTGTGGGGACCCGGAACGCTGGATATGAAGTCAGGCATTGCCTTCATGCTGTATGCGATTGATGCCTTGCGCACTCAGGAGGGGACGCTGCCCCGATCCGTCACGGTGCTACTCGTTTCCGATGAGGAGGTCGGCAGCACCTCCTCGCGCCGGATAACGGAAGAGTTGGCAAAACATTCGGAGGCCGTGCTGGTCTTAGAGCCCTCGTACGGATTACGGGGTGCGGTAAAGACCGCTCGTAAGGGCGTAGGCGAGTACTCGCTCAAAGTGACTGGCAAGGCTGCGCACGCGGGACTGGATTTTGAAGAAGGACAAAGCGCCGTACTCGAACTGGCTCGGCAGATCGAGCGCATCTCGGCGATGACGGATTCGAAACCAGGTCTGACAGTTAGTGTGGATATCATTAGCGGAGGAACCCGGGTCAACGTGATTCCGGCGGAAGCCAGCGCCTCTATTGATGTTCGCATCGCGCGCATGACGGATGCCGCAGGAATCGATCGCAAGCTGCGAAGCCTGAAACCAGTGAACCGAAAGTGCAAGTTGGAAATCAGCGGCGGGATTGAGCGTCCGCCCATGGAACGCACAACGGGCGTAGCCGGACTGTTTCGCTTGGCCTCGGTATTGGCGACGGAACTGGGTTGGAAGCTGGAAGAGGCCGCAGTGGGAGGCGGATCGGATGGTAACCTCACTGCGGCTCTGGGAATTCCTACTCTGGACGGCCTGGGAGGAGTGGGCGAAGGAGCGCATGCGGTGCACGAGTCAATTCTGATTTCCGAGCTGCCCCGCCGAGCGGCGCTCCTGGCTGGCCTGATCCAGTCCGTGTGAACTGTGTGGGACAGCCCGGTGTGTGTAGACGGGGCTTTGACCTGTCCCGGCCGAACGAAGCCCGGCTGCCGGTTTCACTCGGTTTCACGCATTCTTTTGACTATGGGTGTCCAGAAGCCTAGAATTTCCCCAGGGTGTTTTGCGCTAGTCGGCATGCGCTCAACCGGGCGCCGGGCGAAACCCTTGAGGAGGTAGCGATATGTTCGGCAAATTGGGTTTGCCTGAGATTCTGCTTATTCTGGCCATCGCGCTGCTTATCTTCGGCCCGAGCAAGCTGGCGGACCTGGGCAAAGGCTTAGGCGAGGGCATCAAGAATTTTAAGTCTGCTGTTAAGGAAGGCGAGGAAGGCTCGGAGAAGAAGTCCTAGGATTTTCCTTGGCGCAGACGTGGCAAGCCACCTCTCTACCCCAGAGTTTCCAGCAACCACTTACAATCCTGCGCCGTGCGCCTGCAGCATGCGGTACACAAGCGCCACCGGCAGTCCCACCACATTCGAATAATCGCCCTCAATTCTTGGAATCCAACGCGAAGCCATACCTTGAATAGCGTACGCGCCGGCCTTGTCCATGGGTTCGCCGGTCGCGATGTAGGACCGGATGTCTGCATCCCTCAGGGCATCCATGGAAACGGTGGTCGTTTCGCAACGGATATCTTCGAAAGTTCTCAGTTTCCGGTTCTCGGTTCTCGCTTCAGGTCCGATCAGGCACACGCCCGTGATGACCTGGTGGGAGCGGCCGGATAGAAGACGCAGCATGCGGGCCGCGTCGCCTGCGTCAACCGGCTTACCCAACATTTCGCTATTTACGACCACAATGGTATCGGCGCCCAGAACCAGATCGCCCGGGCGCTGGCGCGCGATGAATGCTGCCTTCTCGCAGGCGAGCCGTTGGGCGCAGGCTTGGGGATGCTCACCGGATTGCGGATTTTCTGGGATGTCGGTGGGCTGCACAACAAATGGGATTCTTGCGGCGCGCAGTAGTTGCTGGCGACGCGGGGAGGCAGAGGCGAGAATCAGCATGATTTATCGTGCCCCGACTAGCCCGCGCACGGACTCGATCAGCTTGGCCGAATCGTAGCCAACGCCATCCTTGAACACGATTTCGACGTTTTCGATATCCTCGATTTTTTTCGAGGGATCGCCTTTGATAACGGTGATATCGGCCTGCTTGCCGGGGGCAATGGTGCCAATGCGTTCCAGTTCTCCCAGAAACTGGGCGCCATTCGAGCTCGCGATGTGAATCGCTTCGACCGGTGTGAATCCCGCTTCGACCAGCAACTCCACTTCGCGCTGGTCACCGAAGCCGGCGAGCACGCCTCCCATGCCGGTAGGATCCAAGCCGGCTAAAAGCAGGCCTCCTGCCTTCGCGAAAGCGTACTCGAATTCCATTTCTTTCTTGAAAGCAGCCGGCCAGGGAGATGAGTCTGTCTTATACCTCTTCTGGATATTCGCGACGGACGTAGCGGCAACCTTATTGGCCAGAAATGCACTACGGGCGTCGGGCGAAAGGGCGTCGAGAACCCGGGACTGAATCGCAGGTCTGCCGGGAACAAACATCTCGAACACCGGCAGCGTCGAAGTAACCGAGACGTGGTGCTGTACAAGATCATCGATCATGTCGTGCACCGGACCACGGTTCAGGTCGAGCTTGGAAATAAAATCCAGGGCGTTCGGCTGATCGGGACACTGGCCAGGGGTTTTCCACGGGAAGAACTCGGTATCAACCACCAGACCGTGCTCAAGGTCATCGATTCCTAGTCTGGCAGCCTCGCGAAATCCGATCGAGCAGAGGTGGCCCGTGACTGTGGCATGGCGCTTATGCGCGGCCTGAACCGCGGCAGAGAGTTCGTCGGCGGTAATGAACATGTAGGCTTTGAAAGTGTCCACCCCCGCGTCCAGCCAATAGTTCACGACACGAGTGGCGTCCTGCGGACCCGTGAGTTGGTGCATCTGCAGCGCCCATGAACCTTCGCCTTCGAGGTAGGGCCCAGTCACGTGCATTTTCGGGCCAGGTATTTCACCGTGCTCAATCTTCTTCTTGATTTCTAAATCGGTGTAGGGCTCCAGCGAACCCGTGGTGCGGATTGTCGTTACTCCGCAGGCGAGATAAAGGCGGGGAAAACTGAATCCCATCTCTCCGAAAATCCCGCCACCCATGGGATAGAACAGGTGATCGTGCATGCCGACCAAGCCAGGAATGACGGTGTAGCCCGGAAGATCAAGCACCTGAGCTGCCTTCGGTATGCTGGCCGAAGACGCCGCGGCCAGCGATTCAATCTTGCCGTTGGAGAGGACGATAGTCTGATCGTCGCGTGCGGGGCTGCCGGTACCATCGAGCACGCGGACGTGGGTCAGAGCCACCAAAGGGGCGTCAATCTTGATGAATTGGCGAATGGGGGTAGACGTTTGGGCAGATGAGAGCGGCAGGCAGATGAAGATGACGACTGCGATCCGACTCTTTCGCATGGCCCGCTATCTTACCCTGTCAAAGACAAAAGCTTAAACTGCACCAAGATCGCCGAGCCCGCCGAGGTGCGCTTGCTTGTCATCCAGCGCTCCCGCCCGCCGCTGCGGGCGGCTGTTAGAATCAGATATTGAGCTATGGACCGCGCTTTCATTCGTAATTTCGCGATCATCGCGCACATCGACCATGGGAAATCCACGCTGGCCGACCGCCTGCTGGAGTTGACCGGGTCTTTGACGGCGCGCGAGATGCAGGCCCAAGTGCTGGATGCCATGGATCTGGAGCGCGAGCGCGGCATCACCATCAAAGCCCACGCCGTCCGCATGATGTACCAGGCCAAGGACGGACAGACTTACCAGCTCAACTTGATCGATACCCCGGGGCACGTGGATTTTTCCTACGAGGTTTCGCGCTCGCTGGCCTCGTGCGAAGGCGCACTGCTGGTGGTGGACGCATCGCAGGGCGTGGAAGCTCAGACGCTTGCCAACGCTTATGTGGCGATCAACAACGGACTGGAAATTATTCCCGTCATTAACAAGATTGACCTGCAGAGCGCCGATATTCCGCGCACCAAAGAAATGATTGAAGGCGCGGTCGGCCTCGATGCCTCCGATGCTCTTCTGATCAGTGCAAAAACCGGGCAAGGCGTTCCCCAAGTGCTGGAAGCTATTCGGAAGCGGGTACCCCCTCCCAAAGGACACCCCGAGCACAAGCTGCAGGCATTGATTTTCGATTCCTGGTTCGATCCCTACCGCGGCGTGGTGGTGCTTACGCGCGTATTCGAAGGCAGGCTGGGCAAGGGACAGAAAATTCGCCTGTGGTCCAATGGCCGGGTTTTCGAAGTCGAGACTCTCGGAGTGCTCACGCCCAAGCCGGTGGAAGTGGACACCTTGGACGCTGGCGAGGTGGGATTTCTTTTCGCCAACATCAAGAACGTCACGGACACCAAGATCGGCGACACCATTACCGACGACGAAAATCCGGCCATCGAGCCACTGCCGGGCTTCGAAGAGATCAAGCCCATGGTGTTCGCCGGTCTCTACACGGTGGATGCTCACGAGCACATCCAGTTGCGTGAAGCGCTGGAGAAATTGCGCTTGAACGATGCCTCCTTCTTCTTCGAGCCGGAAAGTTCCGCCGCCTTGGGGTTCGGCTTCCGCTGTGGCTTTCTGGGTCTTCTGCACATGGAAATTATCCAGGAGCGTCTGGAACGCGAGTTCAATCTGGACCTGATCACGACCGCCCCCGGCGTACGTTACAAAATCACCAAGACCGACGGCGCGCACATCGAAGTGGACAATCCCTCCAAATGGCCCAACCAGAGCGAAATTGCCAAGGTCGAAGAGCCAGTCATCCTTGCCACCATCCTGACCAGCGAGGAGTACGTGGGCGGAATTCTGAAACTGGTGGAAGACAAGCGTGGTAAGCAGAAGAGCTTCGAGTATGTGAGCTCTTCCCGCGTCATGCTGCAGTATGAGCTGCCACTCAACGAGATCGTGCTCGACTTCTACGATCGGTTGAAATCCGTTTCCCGTGGTTATGCCTCGCTGGACTACCACCTCGCAGGCTACTGGGAATCGCCTGTGGCGAAACTGGACATCCTCGTGGCCGGCGAAGAGGTGGATGCTCTGTCCGTCATCGTGCATCGAGACTTCGCCTACGATCGTGGACGGGCGCTGGCGGCCAAGATGAAGGAATTAATTCCCCGCCAGATGTTTGAAGTTGCCATCCAGGCGGCGATCGGGGCTAAAGTCATCGCACGTGAGAGCGTGCCCGCCATGCGCAAGAACGTCCTAGCCAAATGCTATGGCGGCGACATCACCCGAAAGCGCAAACTGTTGGAAAAACAAAAAGAAGGCAAGCGACGGATGAAGCGCATCGGGAGAGTCGACATTCCTCAGGAAGCGTTCCTGGCCGTCCTTAAGGTCGGTGAGGACGGTCAATAAAGCGGTCATACCACTGAAATTACAGAACTGCAATCGCATACAGCACTTCCTGTATGTGCAAATCTCCCAGGTTGCACAAATTATTTGGCGGCCGAGTTACTCAAGTGAGAATCCGCCAGGTTGCAGCTAAGATGTTGTTTTTTATAGAGTTATTCCGCGCCACAGGAGTGTGGTCGCGCGGGGGAGAAAAGAATCTGATGGCGCCCTCAAAACGCCGGTCCTGCGGATGCACAAGATTTTCCACAGGCATGTGGAAAGCAGCGTGGCAGAAATCCAATTCCAACTATCCTGGGCGCGACAGATGCTAACTTAACTTACCCGGGTGGTTCCTCGTCCTGGTAGGCCATCGACTCGAACCGCGTGGACCGTTTGAAGAAGGCCAGATTTACCTTCCCGGTCGGTCCATTGCGTTGCTTGGCAATAATGATTTCAGCTCTCCCGTCCAACTCCGGATCGTCAGGTTTATAGATTTCTTCGCGAAAGATAAACATCACCACATCGGCATCCTGCTCGATCGATCCGGACTCGCGGAGATCGGCCAGTTGCGGACGGTGATCGCCGCCGCGACTCTCCGGCGCGCGGCTCAACTGCGAAAGCGCGATGAGCGGAACCCGCAGCTCCTTGGCCAGTGCCTTCAGGCCGCGGGAGATGGCCGACACTTCCTGGGTGCGGTTTTCGTAGCGCTTGGAACTGCTCGCCGACATCAGCTGCAGGTAATCGACGATCAGCAGGTCCAGCCTCCCCTGATTTTGTTGTTGCAGCCGACGTGCCTTGGCGCGCATTTCGCTCAGCGAGATCCCCGGCGTGTCATCGATGAATACCGGAGCATTGGCCAACTTGTCCATTGCTCGCACGACTTTCTCCATGTCCTCACGCCAAAGTGAGCCGGTGCGCATCTTGTGCGAATCCACCTTGGCGCAGGAGCACAACATGCGCAGCAGCAGGGCTTCGCGCGACATTTCGAGTGAGAAGATGCCGACGGTCTTGCCGTCATTCGTGGCGGCATTTTCGGCGACGTTCATGGCGAATGCCGTCTTGCCCATGGAAGGACGAGCGGCGATGATCACCAGATCCGAAGGCTGCAGCCCGCTGGTCATCTCGTCCACATCGACGTAGTGCGTCTCCAGTCCGGTGATGCGCTGACCACGCTGCAGCAGGGCGTCGACAGAGCCGAATGACTCCTTGACGATTTCCTGAACTCCCATGAAGCCGCGCCCAATGCGCTTTTCGGAGAGTTGGAAGATGGTGGCTTCGGCGTCGTTCAGGATCTCTTCGGCGGGATCGGCCTGCTCGCTGGCGCGGGCGATGGCGGCGTTAGCGGCGTGAATCAGCCCGCGCAGCAAGGCCTTATCGCGGACGATCTTGATGTAGTGCTCGATGCTGGGGCGGTCGGGAACGCCATCCACCAGGCCGGAGACATAGCCCACATCGCCGATCGCTTCCAGTTCCTTGCGGCGGTCCAACTCCTCGATCAAGGTGATCATATCGATGGGGCGCGAAGATTCCGCCAGATCCACCATGCGCGAGTAAATGCGGCGATGCGAATCGAGCGAGAAGTCTTCCGCACGCAGGTGTTCCGCCGCCTGGTTATAGGAGAGATTGTCCAGCAGGATGGCGCCAAGAATCGAACGTTCGGCTTCTACATTGGCAGGAAGAGTGCGGGCGAGATTGTAATCCGTCGTGGCCACTGGATTATTTTTTAGGCTGGTGGTCCGACTCTACGCGGAATACTCATAAGGGTCATCCAACGTTATGCAAAAATGCTTCGGAAAAATCGGGACCAAAAAGATTTATTCGGTTGTACAACTGCACGGAAGCAAGAAAGCGCTTGTCGTCGTCCCCTCATCGGGAAAGAATCCCCGGAGTTGATCGCTTTGGCTCACAGGTTTGTGACTTTTTTGGACTCAAAAGCGATTTTCCTGGCATGTAAGCTGCTTTTTTTCAGCATCACTCGGTGCGAGAAAACGAAAAAGTCACAAACTCTCAGCCCGTGACAATCAAGAAAGTACAATTTCTTCGGACCAGATACCGACAGTATGCCATAGGCGAACAAAAAACGAAACAGCTTAGAAACCCGCCAGGGAGGCGCGGGCTCCTGCCGGAGCCGTTTGGGCACCGGCGACGCAAGGCATATCTGCTATGGACCGGGGAAGGGCCGACGCGCAAAACAGACACGGCCCGAGCCAGCCACTCGGGCCGTACTAGCATGAATGTCCCGCCTGCTCTCCCCATCGCTTCTCGAGCGATGATTGCGCGCACCTTCTACTTTGACCGCACTCAGGGGAGTGCGAGTTACAGTGCGCTTCTGCGAACCGCACGGTCCGCAGCCACCGCAAAGACCGGCCGCTCAGTCTGTCTTATGCGGCGGACCCTTGCGGAGGCCGCAACGCCCGGGCAAACCAGCACGCGCCGAAGCACGCTTCTGGAATCCTCCCAGCAATTCACCCTCGAGAAGTGCCCGGAACTGCCGACGCTTTCACGATGCCCCCGCAAGACGCTTGTGACACTCACGCTGCCGTGAGAGCAATGTGCCCCAACACCAAGATGGGCTCAAGCGAAAAATAGGTGACGATTGTGCAGAAGCTGTGGAGGATGGGAATTTCTTGTGGAAAGTGCCGGAAAAGCAGAAGAGAAGATCCACCCCGGGGGGCACGGAACAGGGAGTCTCGTTAGCGACAGGTTCTTGTCGCCCACGACTTCTTATCGCCAATAACTTCCTGTTATCCCCCCCACCCGTCTTGTCATCCCGAGCTGGATTCAAGAAAGCAGAAAGGCACAGCCGAAGTTGTGCCTTTTCTGATCTGGGGTTTATGAATTAATCGTGCACGCCGTCCATGAATGCGCGCAGCTTGCGCGAACGCGATGGATGACGCAACTTGCGCAGTGCCTTGGCCTCGATCTGCCGGATGCGCTCGCGCGTGACCGCGAACGACTGCCCCACTTCCTCGAGCGTATGCTCACTGCCATCTTCCAGCCCGAAGCGCATCTTGATTACTTTCTCTTCGCGCGGCGTCAGCGTGCGCAGCACTTGCGAGGTCTGGTCTTTCAGGTTGACATTGATAACGGCTTCGGCGGGCGAGACCACGCCGCGATCCTCAATGAAGTCACCCAGGTGCGAATCTTCCTCTTCGCCAATCGGGGTTTCAAGAGAGATGGGTTCCTGTGCGATCTTGAGCACCTTGCGGACTTTCGCCACCGGAATATCCATACGTTTGGCGATTTCTTCCGACGTGGGCTCGCGTCCCAGTTCCTGCACCAGCTGCCGCGAGGTGCGGATCAGCTTGTTGATGGTTTCGATCATGTGCACCGGAATACGAATGGTGCGGGCCTGGTCTGCGATAGCGCGGGTGATTGCTTGGCGAATCCACCACGTGGCGTATGTCGAAAACTTGTAGCCACGACGGTATTCGAACTTGTCCACGGCCTTCATTAACCCGATGTTGCCTTCCTGAATCAGATCCAGGAACTGCAGACCGCGATTGGTATACTTCTTGGCGATAGAAACTACCAGTCGCAGGTTGGCCTCGATCAGCTCGCGCTTTGCCTGCTCGGCGTCCATGTCGCCCTGGATGATCTCGCGCTGCGTGCGCTTGAGTTCCTGGAACGAGACGCTGGCATCGGCTTCCATCTTCTCCAGCTCGGTGCGGAGCTGGCGAGCCTGGCGGCGGTATTCCTTTTTCTGGTCGTCACTACGAGTCGCGTCAGCCTTGCGCTCCAGGTTCTGAACCTGACGGTCGAGCGAGCGCATGCTGTCGACAGTCTTGGTCACGCGCTCAATCAGCCGCTTGCGCTCGGTGTTGGTAAAGCCCAGATTGCGCACCGCCAGCGAGACTTGCACGATCGCGCGCGCCAGGTGCATGCGGTAGCGGCGAAAATCCTTGGGACGCTTCTTCTGGGACACGTCCGCGAACTTCTCCGCCACCTGGTTGGCTTTCTTGTAGTACTTCGCCAACTCGTCGATCTTGCCGGTGAACTCCTTCAGGCGGTTATCGAGAATTTCTTCGGTGATTTCTTCTTCGTCGAAGGTGACTACTTCCTTGATGGAACGGACGCCTTTTTTGAGGTCTTCGCCCATCGCCAGCAGCTCGCGGATCACGATCGGAGACCGCGACAGAGCCTTGAGAACCCGATTCTGGCCGCGTTCGATGCGCTTGGCGATTTCGACTTCGCCCTCACGAGTGAGCAGCGGAACCGTGCCCATCTCCCGCAGGTACATGCGAACGGGGTCGTTGGTCTTTTCCAGCGTACCGGGAGTGAGGTCGAGCTCGACGTCTTCGCCGGCTTCCTCGACTTCTTCGAATTTTTTCTCCAGAGCAGACGACGGCAACTTCGCCGGTCCCTCCAGAACATCGATACCTTGCGTACCGATGGTGGTCAGCAGATCGTCCAGGTCTTCGGGAGAGTGCACATCGTGCGGTATCAGGTCGTTGACCTGATCGTAAGTGAGATATCCCTTTTCTTTACCTGCGTCGATCAGCTTTTTAATGTCATCGTACTTGTCGTCAAGAGCCAAGACGAATTACCCTCAAGCTCCGTCCTTTGCAGGACGGAGACACGTTTAGTAGCGGTGGGAACGTGGAATTGCAGGATTGTGCGCCGGCACAAACTTTCAGAGTATAGCACGATAGTGCCTCTCTGCCCATCCATCAACCAGTTAACCCTGCCCGAGCGGCGGGATGTAGGTTCCCCTTAAAGACTTTAGATGGCTTGACTGGCTCTTAAGTTTCAATGATTCCAGCCTCTTACGCCGGGCGAGCCGCCGGACTCTCCCTAGAGAGGCCGGGGTCCATCAGCGCCCGCTTGAGCCGGACCTTCTCCTGCAGAAGGGCTTGCAACTGCTCCGGCTCTTTGCTGCGGCCGGCCTGCAACTCGCGTTGGACCTGCTCCAGCCTGCGACGTAGCCCCATCCGCCGCAGCGCGCGAATCGCGCCTTCCAGCTGCTCGGCAGTGAGCTCCTCTTCTTCTTCGCGCATCAGGATGGAGGCCAAGACGCGCCGGTCAGCGTCAGAGAGCGGCAACTTCATAACCTCGGTTGTTTCTGGTCCCAAGTGGAGAAGACCTTCCAGCAGGGATTCGCTAGCTAAGCCGGCGTGCAGGTGCTCGCTCTGGAGCACAAACTGCGCCTGACGGGCGGGATCGAATTCTTCCTCGGCACCGTCGCGAGCGGAGAGGTGCTCTTCACTTGCCCGCATTTCGCTGGCTGAAGCCAAGGCGCGAATCAGGATGCGCTCCGCATCGGTCACCTGCGCCTCCGCAGGAGCCTTGACAGCGGCCGCCGAGCGCGTGCCCGCGAGGTGCCTAAGTTCCTGCCGCAGCACCGCCGAGTCGATGCCCAGCTTTTGCGCGATCTCGTGAGCGAGCTCATCGCGCACAATCCGGCTCGGGATGCGCTGAATGTGCGGCAAGAGGAAGTTCACCGCCTTTACCTTGCCCTCTGCACTTCGCACCGGGAACTGGGCGCGGGCCCGCTCGATCAGATAATCAAAGTAGCGCTGGGAATGGCCTACAGCCTCGGCATAGGCGTCTCTTCCTTTGCGGCGAATGAACAGGTCGGGATCAAAACCAGGCTCCAGCCTCATCACCTTGATATTGAAATCCTCTTCCACGAGCAGGCCCACTGTTCGTTCGGTCGCATGGGCGCCCGCGGCATCAGGATCGAAATTTACGACGATGTTCTTGCTGAACCGGCCCAGCAACTTAGCCTGGGCATCGGTAAAGGCGGTGCCGGAGCTGGCGATCACATTGTGAAGTCCGGCGGCAAACACCGAGATGCAGTCCATCTGGCCTTCCACCAGGATGGCGTAGCTCAACATACGAATGGCTTCCTTGGCGTGGTCGAGATTGAACAAGACACGCGATTTGGAGTAGATCGGAGTCTCCGGAGAGTTCAGGTACTTGGGCCCGGCTTTCTCGTCCGCGCTCAGCCTCCGGCCGGTGAAGGCGATAACCCGGCCATTCTCGTTGCGGATAGGAAACATCACCCGATTGCGAAATTTCGAGTACATCGCGAGCACGTCTGAAGTCTTTCGTCCTTTGACCTGCACAGCAAACTCGGGCGACGCGGCTGTTCCCCTTCTATCCTTGTCGTCCCGGGCGGAGGCGCGCTCTCCGCTCGCAGACGGCCCGACCGAGTCGAGGGACCTGCTTTTCTCTTCCGGCATCTTCCAGGAAAACAGGCCGCTTTCCCGCAGTACATTGTCGTCAAACTTCCCCTTGAAGTAATCCCGCAACACAAATCCCGAGTCGGGGGCAAAGCCGATGCGGAAACGAGCAATGGTTTCGCCATCCAAGCCACGTCCTTGGAGATACTCGCGTGCCTTAGCCCCTTCCGGCCGGTTCAGGTAATCCTGAAAAAAAGCACAGGCAGCTTCCTGGATTTCCAGCAGCGCCGTGCGATGCTTGCCATCCCGAGCTTCCTCCGGGCTGCCGTAAGCAACTTTAGGAAGCGCTACGCCCATCTTCTGCGCGACCAGCCGCACCGCTTCCGGGAAAGTTATGTTTTCAATCTTCTGTACAAAGCTGAAAACGTCACCCGAAGCGCCACAGCCGAAGCAGTGATAGAACTGGCGCGTCGCATGAACTGAGAACGAGGGCGTCTTCTCGCCATGAAACGGGCAGAGCCCCGAATAATTCTGCGCCCCGGCCTTCCTCAGCTTGACGTAGTCACCCACGATGCGAACGATGTCGGCCTGTTGCTTAAGAGTTTCTTTAAAGTCGGCAGAGGTGCTCATGGCGACACTCATCCCTCGATTCTGAAATACAGAGTGGTGCATCCACGCCTGCCAGACAAGGTTTATTGTGAAGAAATTGTGAATTTCCGGAAGAAGTAGTTAATCCCTGAGGGAAACTGGTACGAAACTCGTGCCCGTGAGCATGAGCATATCAAGCGCTAGGCCAAGGGAGGGTGGGGGGCCGTTGCGGTCCTGCTTGACCGGTCACCTCGGTTAGCACGCAAATTGCGCACCCTGAAAGCCAATATCACACTCAAGCTTGATGTTGAACTGCTCCGTGAAGGGCGCATTCTGGCGGCGCCGGAAGGCACTTCGGTGAGCGCCCTGCTCGCTACGAAGCTGGAGCGGATGGTGCGCGAACGCAAAGCCTACGATCGCTCCAAGAGACGAGCGTTGGCCAGGCTAGGGGAAGGTTTTGATCTGAACTGGAAGTCACCGCGCTCGCCCGACCAACCCCGTGAGCGATAAATGCTTGGTCGACCCGAGTATCCTGGTTTACGCGCACGACCGTTCCGCCGAACCCAAGCACGAGCGGGCGCAGCGACTGGGAGAAATCTGGGATGAGGGTAACGGCATACTTCGCATACTTAGTACACGGGTGTTAGAGGAACTGTGTGTCAGCTTGCGCCGAAGAGCGCCACAACCTTTGCCGCTCGAAGAATTGCGTCGTCTCCTCCAGGACTACCTCAGTTGGGAGCTGGTTCTGAACGGTCCCGAGGCTGCGATCCAGGCGCTTGACTTGGAAACAGGCAACCGGATTTCTTTCTGGGATGCGCCGATTCTGCAGGCGGCTGAGACCGCAGGTGCCCGTCGGCTCTATTCGGAAGATCTGTCAGCAGGACAGAAGTTTGGCTCTTTGCGCGTGGTCAATCCACCCAGCGAGTAAGTGGGGAGCTATACCCTCAGCTCGACCACCGTGGCTCCCGCTCCGCCCTCGTTCTGCGGGGGCTCGGACACCGACGCCACATGCGGATGCTTCTCGAGATACTGGCGCAGCGCCTTACGCAGAATCCCCATGCCGCTGCCGTGCACCACCCGTACGCGCGGTAGTCCTGCCAGGAAGGCGCGATCCACGAACTTCTCAACTTCCCTTGTTGCATCATCCACCGTGCGGCCGATCACGTTGATCTCAGACGGCGTCTTCAGGTCGCTCTCGAGCGAAACGCTGATGCCACGCGCCCGGGCAGCTTTCACGGGAGAATCGGAGGCGCGAATCAGCACCTCGGCAATATCATCGCGTGAAATTTTCATCTTCATCGCGCCAATTTCAACCTCGAATTGATCGGCGTCGAGACTGCGGTTGACCACTGCGGGCCTTCCCAGCGACTTCAACTTCACTGTGTCGCCTTCGGACACGTGCTTGATAACATGAGCTTGCGCGTGTGGATCGCCCCGATCGGCTCCCGTCGAGTGGGCGACAACCGTCGAATCGAATTGCTCACGAAACTGACGGCGCAGCTTCGCGATGCGGCGTTCGGCGTCTTTCGAGAGCTTCTGGGCAGCCGCGCGGTCCTGAATCCAATTAACGGCCTCGCGGGCGTGGTATTCGAAATCCTTGAACAGGCTGTCGAGCTTTTTCTCCATCTCGCGGACTCTGTCGCGCTGTTCACGAGCACCTTCCGCTGCCAGCCGCGCCTTCTCCCGCTCAACTTCTCGCTCGCGCTGCTGCAGCTTTAGGCGTTCGTTCTCCGCTTCCCGCAACTCAGCATGCAAGCGGTCGAGAAATCTGGCGACGTCCCGGGTCTGCGTGCTCAGCTTGCTGCGGGCAGACTCGATGATGGCTGGATTCAGTCCGAGACGTTGCGCGATGTTGATGCCGGCCGACGCACCCGGCACGCCGAGCTTCAGCTGGTAAGTCGGCTGCAGCGTGGCCTCATCAAAACCTACGGCGGCATTGATCACCGAGGGCGTGTTGGCGGCATAGATTTTGAGAGAAGTGTGATGAGTCGAAATGACGGTCATCGCGCCGATCCCGCGAAAATGTTCAGCGATTGCGACTGCCAACGCGGCGCCTTCTTCGGGATCAGTGGCCGAGCCCAGCTCGTCCAGGATCACAAGTGAATGGATGGTTGCGGTGCGGGAAATGAAATCGATATTCGTGACGTGCGCCGAGAAAGTCGAGAGATTCTGCTCGATCGATTGGTAGTCGCCGAGGTCGGCCAAGATGGCGTCGAAGACCGGCAGCTGGGCACGATCTGCGGGCACTGGAAGGCCAGATTGCGCCATCAGGGCGAGTAGGCCCACGGTCTTGAGCGCGACCGTTTTGCCGCCCGTATTGGGGCCGGTGATGATCAGTTCGCGGCGGGCGCCTTCAAGTTCAACGGTGATCGGGACAATGTCGCCGCCTTGGCTCTTGAGATTCCGCTCCAGTAACGGATGACGAGCTTTGTCGAGCAGCAGCCGACCTTCGCTAGGCATGGGCGGCCGAGGGCGGCCGTCCTCGCGTATTCCGAAGTCGACCGGAACACAGCGGTAATCTTCCGCGAACCGGGCTTTCGCGAACTGCAGTTCGAGATCCGCCAGAGTGGCGGCGGCGGAGAGGATGGCATCGGAATTTTCTCCGATGCGGCAAGTCATCTCCAGCAGGATGCGGTGAATTTCGGATTGCTCTTCATCTAGCAGGCGAACCAATTCATTGTTTTGCTCAATGGTTTCGAGCGGCTCGACGAAAACCGTTTGCCCGCTGGAACTGGCGCCGTGCACCACTCCCTGAACCCGCCGCTTCTGCTCGATCTTGATAGGAACCACGAAGCGCTCGCCGCGAATCGTCACGAGCTCTTGCTGAACAGCGCCGCCTTCCGCCAGACGGCGCAGGTAACTGCGCAATGAGTCCTGAATCGTCCGTTTCTGCTTTTCAATGTCCCGCCGAATGCGCGCCAGTTCAGGGGAGGCGCGGTCATCCAGCGTGCCGTCAGGCAGGATCTTGTTGCGAAAAGACCGGAGGAACTCGGTGAAGTCGATAATGGCAGACGACAGACTTGTGACTGCCGTCCACTCCGTCTTCATGGCGGCGGGAGGCTTCAGAGCGATTTCCCGCCATTCAGCGGCGCGATCCACAACCAGCACAACATCGCGAATCTCCGCCGTTTCCAGGGCCGACCTTGCGATGCGCGCCTTGTCCAGGAGTTTGCCGATCTCCAAAAGTCCCGCAAAATCAAAACGTCCACCCACGCGGCGGAATTCCCGGATATCGGATGTCAACCGCTGCTGGCCTTCAATCCACGAGCGGTCGGCAGAAGGCGCGAGGCTCGCAACGCGTCCCTGGCCCAGTGGAGATGGGGCATAGCCCCGCAATAATTCGCGTAGCGACTCGAATTCGAGAAGGCGAGCGCTGCTGTGAGCGAGTGGCTGCGGCAACATGGGAAATCATGTTACCCAATCCCCGGGCCAAACGTCAGGCATTGCCTGGGGCTGCCGCCACGGCTGGCCGGGCAACCGGCAAACGCACAATAAAGAGCGCTCCGCCTTCCGGCTTGTTATAGCAGGTGATGTGTCCCTGATGGTGTTGCACAACGCCATAGGTCGCGCTCAACCCCAGGCCTGTACCCTTGCCGATGGGCTTGGTGGTGTAGAACGGATCAAAAACCTTGTTGGGCTCGCGCAAGCCGCGGCCAGTGTCCGAGAACTCGACAACAATCTCGTCGCCCTGCAAAAAGGCCGCAATCACGAATGTGCCGCCGCCAACCTCCTCTAGGGCATCGACCGCATTGCGGACAATCTCGGTGCACGCCTGAAAGAGTTGATTGGCGTTCCCCAAAATTCTGGGCAGATCGCGGTCGATCCTCGCTTCCACCCGAATTTTCTGATTCCGGCGGAGACCTTCGGCTTGGATCGCCTTCTGTAAGAGGGAGCCGATATCCACGAGAGATTTTTCTGCCGCATTCTGCTGCGCGAAACTCAACAGATCGGAAAGGAGGCTGTGGGTACGCCGCGCTTGTTGGCCAATCTTGCGCGTCATGGAAAGCTGTTCTGGGTTGAGCAATCCACTGTCGGAAAGCAGGTCGGTGTAACCAACGATAGCGGCTACGGGGTTGTTGATCTCGTGCGCAGCGCCGGCCACCATCTGGCCCAATGCTGCCAATTTCTCCTTCTGTACCAGTTCTGCCTGCAGCCGCTGCAGGTTCTCAAAACTGCGATGAGTCTCGTGCAACAACCGCACCAGCTGATGGTCGAGCAGGTATTGCTTGAGAAAAACGAATGAACCGAGAACCAGGATGGCCGCGAGAGCCACCAGCAACCTGAAACGCCGTACGGGGGCGGGAGACGGATCGAACAGGTATGCCCAGAGCCCCAGGACAGGCAGCGAAAGGATGGCGAGCATAGCGATTCGCGGCGCTAACGCAATCAATCGTCCGTCATTCTCCACGGCGGGTTCGGCGGCGGTCTGTACCCGTCCAGCGATAAGGCCCACCCATACAAACCAACAGAGGGACACAACCAGCGGAACGTCATACCTAGAGCCGGTGTAATAGCGGCCATGGTCAATTGCCAGGTTGATGGTCACGGAAGCTATGGTGTATAGTCCGGCGGCCCCAAACAGATTCCAGTAGATCTTCTTCCACACGTTCTCACTAGCCGCTGCGGCAATGCCGAAAAACGCTACCAACAGCAGGTTCTCCAGCAGGTAGAGCAGATCATAGCTGCGGCCGTAGACGGGAATATTCAGCACGATGTACTCATCGGGAAAAACGATAAAGGCATACAGGAAAACCCACCAGGCAACCAGCATCAGCAGATTCAAAGTGCTGAAATAGAGCTTTCCAGCCGCTGGCGGACGGTGGGGCCGAAGAGCGACCGCCGCCATCAACGGCACAACATGAAGGAACAGGATAATGTCGCCCGCATAGGGATCAGGCATATCCCGCCGCAAAAGCAGCTCGTAGTAGCTCCAGCCCGTCTGGTTGGCCGCCCACATGGCGAACCCGCTCGCCATCAGAATCCAAAAGCTGCGTGTCTGTCCGCGGTTGGACAGGGCATGGGCAGCCATCTGCACGGTCGCCAGAACGAGGAGGGCAAGAGCGCTGACATCCCCCAGAAGGGTCAGGCCAAAACTGCGGGAAACCGTGAGAGACACGATCAGGTAAAGGAGAGTGAATGCTCCTGCACACCCCAACCACCCGTTTCGGCCCATCTTCATCTTTATCCGCAGTCTATGCCCAGCTCTTGAAAACCAAAAAGTTACGCAGGTCAACCTGCCCGTTACGGAAGTCTTACCCTGGAGGTGGAATGCCCGAGCGCGAATTAGTTGAGCATCCCAACTATCACCTCGAGGACACAGAAGATTGTGACGTAGATCACACTGCGACATCCATTTTAGCCGGGGTTCGGGCGGGCTCCTTTGGCTAATTTTGCCGCCGCCAGTCTGTTAGAATCGCCTGTAGTGATGAGCCCCTTGCCGCTCATCGTCTTCCAAACATGGCTTTCCCAATTACCCGCCTTCGCCGACTGCGCCGCAGCGAGCAACTGCGCTCGATTGTGCGCGAAACTCACCTGACGCCCGAAGCCTTTGTGTATCCAATATTCGTCTGCCCCGGCGAGGGTGTGCGCAAAGAGGTGCGCTCGATGCCGGGAGTGTTCAACCTCTCGGTGGATGAGGCCGTAAAAGAGGCTCGAGAAGCGCATTCGCTGGGGGTAGCGTCCATTATTTTATTCGGTCTGCCCCAAAGCAAAGATGAGGTGGCAAGCGGAGCCTGGGCTGAAGAAGGAATTGTTCAGCAAGCGACACGGGCGATTAAGCGCGAGCTACCCAAGCTGGTCATCATGGGCGATGTCTGCCTGTGCGAATACACCTCGCACGGCCATTGCGGGATTGTGCGTGCTGCTGTCGGGCCTCAGTCTCTCGGAGCAGCCTCGGCCGTGGCTCCTCCGCCCTCGACCACCACCGATTACGAGATCGTCAACGATGCGACGCTGGAGTTGCTGGCCCGGACCGCCGTTTCGCAAGTGCGTGCGGGAATCGATATCATTGCCCCCTCCGACATGATGGACGGCCGAGTCGCGGCGATTCGAAAGGCCCTCGATCAGGCTCAGTTCCTCAATACTCCAATACTCTCCTACGCCGCCAAATTCGCATCCGGTTTCTACGGGCCCTTCCGCGAGGCGGCGGATTCTGCGCCGCAATTCGGCGACCGCCGTTCCTATCAGATGGATCCGGCGAACATCCGGGAAGCCATGCGGGAAATCGACCTCGATCTGCAGGAAGGCGCCGATATGATCATGGTCAAGCCTGCGCTGCCCTACCTGGACGTGATTGCCGCCGCCCGTGAGCGCTTCGACGTCCCGCTAGCCGCTTACCAGGTCTCGGGCGAGTACGCGATGATCGAAGCCGCGGCGCGCAATGACTGGGTCGATCGCGAGCGGGTCATCATGGAATCGCTGACTTCGATTCGCCGCGCCGGCGCCCAAATCATTCTCACTTACTTCGCCAAAGACGCCGCCAAGCTGCTCGCCTAGGCGTTTTTCGAATCGAATGCCGCTGTCGTAGAATCACCTATTTGAGTATCTCCCAAGATTCCAGCTAGCACGGAGCACGACTTTGGCGGAAACCATCTATGACGTAACCATAATCGGAAGCGGGCCGGCGGGCTACACCGCTGCCATCCGCGCTGGGCAGTATGGTCTGAGGACCTGCCTGATTGAAAAAGATAACAAGCTGGGCGGGACCTGTCTGCACGTGGGCTGCATTCCGACCAAGGCGTTGCTGTTCAATGCCGAAATCTGGGATCACCTGAAGGAGGCCAAGGAATTTGGCATTGACGGAGTCGATGCGCGCAAGCTGAATTGGGCGGCTATCCAGGAGCGCAAATCCAAAATCGTCGCAAAACATGCCAAGGGACTCGAGTTCCTGATGCGCAAGAACAAGGTGGATACCGTTTCCGGATACGGGGCCCTGACTGGGCCGGCCAAAAATGGCGTTCTCACCGTGGAGGTTTCAGCGGCGGGAGGTGCGACAGATTCCATTAAAGCCAAGAACGTGATCGTGGCGACCGGTTCGGAGGCCCGCATGTTGCCCGGCTTGGAACCGGATCCGCGCGTTCTCACGAATATTGAGATATTGGCGCTTAATGCCATTCCCAAATCCCTGGTGGTGGTCGGAGCCGGTGCAGTGGGTGTGGAATTCGCTTCGCTCTACCGATCATTTGGAGCGGAAGTGACCATCCTCGAAATGTTGCCGCGGCTGGTGCCGGTCGAGGACGAGGATATTTCGAAAGAACTGGCGCGCGTCTTCCGCAAGCGCGGAATAAACTTCCTCACCGGCGCCAAGGTCGACAAGGTAGACAAAGCCAAGAACGGCGTGAGCGTGAGGGTGACGGCTGACGGCAAGCAACAGACCATCGAGGCGGAGAAAATTCTGATTGCCGTAGGGCGCAAGCCACTAACCGAGAAAGTTGGCCTGGAGAAGACGAAGATTAAGCCCGACCGCGGCTTCATCAAGACTAACGAATGGATGCAAACCGATGAACCCGGCATCTACGCGATTGGCGACATCGTGGCCGGTACACCGCAGCTGGCACACGTTGGCGCCATGGAGGGAATCGTAGCGGTGTCCAAGATCGCCGGAAAGGGAGATAAGCCAATCGACCTGCGAAAGATTCCCAACTGCACCTATTGTCATCCTGAAATCGGCAGCGTTGGTTTGAGCGAAGTTAAAGCTGAGGAGATGGGCTATACCGTACAGCTTGGTCGGTTCCCGTTCACGGCCAACTCACGCGCCTCGATCGTCGGCGAGCCCGAAGGTTTTATCAAGATCGTTTCTGATGCCAAGTATGGCGAGATTCTTGGCGTGCACATCATTGGACCGCAGGCAACCGAGTTGATCGCTGAAGCCGTCACCGCCATGGAACTGGAGGCCACGGTCGAAGACTTGATGTGGACGATTCATGCTCATCCAACCTTGGCTGAGGCCATGCTCGACGCATCCAACAGCGTGTATGGGCTGGCAATTAACGCATAACCGTCAACGAACCCAGTGATCTGCGTCGTACAACTCGGCCTCATCGATTACGCCACCGGCCTGCGTTTGCAGCAGCGATTGGTAGAAATGCGGAAAGAAGCCCGTGTCGGTGATGTGCTGCTGCTCCTTGAGCACTCGCCGGTGATCACGCTGGGGCGCAATGCCAGAGCGGCCAACGTCCTGGTATCAACGGAGCAACTGGCAAAACGCGGCGTGGAAAGGTTGGAGTGCGACCGCGGGGGAGACGTTACGTTCCACGGTCCCGGACAACTGGTTGCGTATCCCATCTTTGATCTGCATGGTTTCTCTTCATCGGACCCAAAAAGGAAGAATCTGGGAGCGGTCGAATTTGTTCGCCGCCTGGAGGAGGTCTTGATCCGCACCTGTGCCGCATTCGGTATCAGCACGGAACGGGTAAAAAGCCTAACTGGAGTATGGACGTGTGCTAGCGGGTCGGAGACCCGTCCCCACCTGAGCAGTGGCCAGGCCAAGATTGCCGCCATTGGCGTGCACATCTCGCGAGCGGTCACGTCCCACGGCTTCGCCCTCAACGTGAACACCGATCTCGACTACTTCAAACTGATCGTTCCGTGCGGCATTACCTCCAAACCGGTTACGTCTATGCAGAAGCAATTGGGCAGGAAGATATCTTTAGATGAAGTTGCCAGTACCATAACCCGTCACTTCGGAGAAGTATTCGGCACGGAGATTGCAATCGTGGACACCCTGGAAGAATTGACCGGCAATGCCACCGGTGTGCCGATGAAGCCGCCGGCCGATCTACGCAAATTGCACGAGGAAGAACAAACCTTCTGGGCGTAAGGAATTCTGTGCCGTTCGACTACCGCAATGGCAAAGAAGAAAACACGGAAACGGGCGAATTCCGCAGGAGGGACCGGCTCAAACGGATGCGGCTCACCCTCCCCGCCGCCGGGTGCTTCTCATCAGCGCACCTACACCATTGTTGATTACCGGCTTGAAAAACCAAGCTTTCAACTGACGCAAGTCCGCGCCGACGGCCAGGTTCGCTACGAAGTGACCGGCGACCTGAACACCCCAGTTCCGCCCCTCCGCGAATCAAGCTACCTCGACAAGAAGCAGTCGATCGAGATCTATCGCTGGATGCTCCTCAACCGCCGCATGGAGGCGGCGCTCGAAAACCTCTACAAGCAAGGCAAAGTGGTAGGCGGTGTTTACTTCGGCCTCGGCCAGGAAGCCTGCTCTTGTGCCTCGGCCTACACGTTGCGCCCGGAAGACTGGATGGGGCCCATGATCCGCAACCAGGGGTCGCTGCTGGTGCGCGGCTTCTCCGCGCGCGACATCATGATGCAGTACTTGGCGAAGGCTGGCTCGCCCACCCAGGGCCGGGACGCGTCCTCCCATTTTGGCGACATTCAGAAACGAAATGTAGTGGCTCCAATCTCGACCCTGGGCGATCTGATTCCAGTTCTGGCGGGTGTGGCGCTGGGGGCTCGGCTGCAAGGGTGCAACATCGCAGTGATGACTTACATCGGGGATGGGGGCCAGTCCACCGGAGTCACCTATGAGGGCCTGAACCTGGCCGCCGTGCAGAAACTTGGACTTGTACTGTTGGTCGAAAACAATCTCTGGGGATACTCCACCCCTTGCGACATGCAGTTCTGCGTGAAAGATCTGGCGGAACGGGCCATTGCTTACGGTATTCCGGGGGTGATCGTGGACGGCACGGACGCTTGCCAGGTGTACGATGCGGCCCACGAAGCCTGCGAACGCGCCCGCCGCGGAGAAGGGCCGACCCTGATTGAAGCCAAGATGATGCGCATGAAAGGACACGCGATCCACGATGCAGCCGAATATGTTCCTAAGCCGCTATTCGAACACTGGCGCAAACGGGATCCGATCGCTCGTCTTGAAAAGTATCTCCTGAATAAGAAGTGGCTAAGTGCGGGGGAGAACGAAAAGCTGATAGCCGACGTGGAGAAGCAACTTGAGACCGACCGGGAATTCGCTCTCGCCTCCCCGATGCCGGCTCCGGAAAGCGCAGCTTCGGGGGTGTACTGCGAGCCGGGATGCCATGAAATTAAGCCGAAATACGCTCTGCCCAAAGTCGCGGCAACGGAATCCGCCACACCAAAGCAGACAGAAGCGCCAGCACATTTGAAATGACGCAGGCTACTCAACATTGTCATCCCGGGCGAGTCGACATGATGCAAAGCGTCTCGGGACGCTCTGTACATTGGAATGACCAACAACTTACGTGGTCGCGGGGTGCAGCATAAGAGGCAGGGGTTTGAGAGATTCATGCATAAGTACAATGCCATGCGGCTGGTTTACTGGGAAAGTTTCGACGATGTGCGGACTGCAACCAAAGCGAGCAAGACAGCTCCAGGGCAGGAGCGGGAGAAGAAGATGGAGCTGATTTTGCAAGTCTTAATCCCCGACGGGAAAGATCTCGCGGCCGATTGGCATGAAGCGCAAAGTTCCTCGACTCGGGCTGAAGCCCTCGCCTGATGACAAAGTAAGCTGATGCCCACCCTCACCTATCTTGAAGCCATTCGCCAGGGAATCTGGGAAGAGATGGAGCGCGACCCTAGTGTGTTCTGCTTGGGCGAAGACATCGGCATCTATGGCGGCGCTTTTAAGGTCACCGACGGCTTCATTGATCATTTCGGCCCGCAACGCGTCATTGACACTCCGATTGCCGAGTCGGCAATGGTTGGCGCTGCCTTTGGCGCTGCTCTTACGGGGATGCGCCCGATTGCTGAGTTCCAGTTCATGGATTTCATCGGGTGCGCTTTCAATCAGATCGTCAACATGGTGGCCAAGTCGCACTACCGCTGGGGAGCGCCCGCCCCGCTGGTAATACGAGGACCGAGCGGCGGCAATGTCCACGGCGGCCCATTTCACTCGCAGAATCCGGAGGCCTGGTTTGTGCATGCTCCCGGGCTTAAAGTAGTGTGCCCGGCCCGCGCCTATGACGCCAAGGGCCTGATCAAGGCCTCCATCCGCGACAACAATCCGGTTGTATTTTTCGAACACAAGTACCTCTACCGCCGCATCAAAGAGGAGATTCCCGATAACGACTATGTTGTGCCGCTGGGCAAGGCGCGCATTGCCCGCGAGGGCCGGGATCTGAGCGTGATTACCTATGCCGCCATGGTCTACGTTGCCCTGGAAGCTGCTGAAATCCTGGCAAAGGATGGCATCGAATTGGAAGTTCTCGACCTGCGTACCTTATGCCCGCTGGACCGAGATGCCATCGCGCAAACGGTCCGGAAGACGAACAAGGTGATCCTCTTGCATGAGGACGTTCGCACCGGGGGAATGGCAGGCGAGGTGAGCGCGATTATCAACGAAGAGGCGTTTGAGGATCTGGACGGTCCGATTGTCCGCATCACCGCCCTGGACACGCCAGTTCCTTTTTCGCCCCCGCAGGAGGAGTATTTCTTACCCAAGGTGAGCGATGTAGTGCGCCAAGCGCGCCGACTCAAGGCATACTAAGGAATCCTTAGTTCCCAAGTTCTGGAAGTCGCGGTGGGTGTCCTGCGGCAAACTGGAGGTTGCATGCGTAACTTTATTGTCGGTGTAATCCTCACCTTAGTCGTGCTCATTCTCTTGGGGCTTGGTATGGCGATGCTGGGCTTCATGCCTACCAATGCAGACGCGTCTCCTGGCAAGCTCGAGACTTGGCTCGCCAGTGGTGCAATGGATACCTCCATGGAGCGGCATGCGCCTCGCGTAAATAACCCCGTGCCCGCTACCGACGCAAACTTGATCGATGGCATGAAGATCTACACCATGAGCTGCGCCCTGTGTCACGGAGCGCTTGACAAAAAACGCAGCCCGCTGGAGCACGGTTTCTATCCGCCGCCGCCGCAGTTGGTTCTTGAGCCGCTGGATGATCCCGAGTGGCACATCTTCTACGCCATTCGCACCGGAATCCGCTACACCGGGATGCCGGCCTGGGGCAAGGCTCTGAGTGAGCAGGATATGTGGAAGGTGACTGCCTTTCTGTCCCGCGTCGAGAAGTTGCCACCCGGCGCCAAAGATTACTGGCAGAAATCCTTTGGAGTATCCCCGGAGCCATCCGGCGAATCTCATGAGGGGCACCATCATGAGGATCATTAGCGCGCGATTGGCGCTGGAGAACGGGCAAGCTGCCTTTCCACCCAATCAAACGTGCATATAATATAAAGTCCGAGATTTCGGTGAAATTCCGAGCAGAGTGGAAGGACCCCTATGCCGACGGATGTGATCATGCCCCAGATGGGGGAATCGATTGTCGAAGGCACCATCACCAAATGGCTGAAGAAGCCGGGCGAGAAGGTGCAGCGTGACGAGCCGCTTTTCGAGATCTCAACGGACAAAGTAGACGCCGAGATTCCTTCCCCCACCTCCGGTGTGCTGCAGGAAATCAGAGTTTCTGAGGGCACGACCGTGCAGGTCAATACGGTAGTGGCAAGTATTGCAGCCGACGGTGAAGGCGCCGCGGCGGCTCCGGCAAAGCAAGCGGCCCCGGCCGCCAGGCCAACCCCTCCTGCCGAGCGCAAACTCGAAACTGCGCCCACCCCAAAAGGGGCAGAGCCGCCGCAGGCCACGGTCCAGTCGGAAGCAAGGCCCAAACCGGCCCCCCCCGAGCAAAAAGAAGGCATTCAATTTCCCCAGGAAAGAGAAGAGGAGCCCGTACGCTCGTCACCCTTGGTGCGGCGCATCGCTCGCGACAATAACATCGACCTCTCGCAAGTGCCGGGCAGCGGGTTGGGTGGCCGGATTACCAAGCAGGATGTCCTAGCATTTCTGGAGAAGGGGCCTGCCGTGGCTCCGGCGCGCCCGTCGGGCGGCGCGGCTACAGCCCCAGCGGCTCCCGCCGTTATCCCCGGCGAAGTCGTGCCGATGACGCAAATGCGCAAGATCATTGCGCAGCGCATGGTCGAGTCGCGGCGGACCAGCGCTCACGTTCACAACCTGTTCGAAGTGGACATGACCCGCATCGTCAGCTTGCGTAACCACCACAAGAACAGCTTCGAGCAGCGCTACGGCACTCGCCTGACCTTCATGCCGTTCTTCGTGCGCGCGGCGATCATCGGCCTGCAGCAATTCCCCATCATCAACGCCTCGATGGAAGGTGAAAACATCCGCTATCACGGCAACGTGAACGTGGGAATTGCTGTGGCGCTGGACTGGGGCCTGCTCGTGCCCGTGCTGAAGAATGCGGAAGAGAAGAACTTCCTTGGGCTGCAGCGCGGCATCACCGACCTTGGCGAACGGGCCCGCAACAAGCGGCTGACCCCGGACGAAGTCCAGGGCTCGACCTTCACCATCACCAATCCAGGCAGCTTTGGCGCGGTTTTCGGGTTGCCCATCATCAACCAGCCCAACGTCGCAATCCTGGGGGTTGGCGGAATTGCCAAAGCCCCGCTCGTGGTCACCGATAGTCAGGGCAACGACTCGATCGCGATCCGTTCACTGGTGCACCTCACGCTCGGTTACGACCATCGCGTGATCGACGGCGCCGTCGCCGACCAATTCATGGCTCTGGTTAAGAAAACCCTGGAGAACTGGAGCGAAGAGGTCGGTTAGGAAGAGCGGCGTGAAGGAGGCCGGTGTGGAGGCGGGTCTCTGACCCATCTGCCCTCCGGTACAGCGCGGCTCCGCCCTAATGGCACCGGCATTGGGACCCAGCTCTACATTGAGGGTTCCCTGCGATCCGAGCACGATGCTCTTGCTTCCGGCGGCGACGGGCTTGTTGTCGGCCAGGAAATCAGCACCACTGCACCTGCGGATACGCCGTCTGCACGACACACACGACATCCCAAATGGTGGTAGTCGCCGGCGTCTGCCCCTTCGAAAGCAGCACTGCCAGCATCATTCCCAACAGCCAGCCGAGGAAACGGCTTCTCCGCCGGACGCTTTGCCGATGAAATCCTCCACCAACGCCACCTACCAGCCGCGAAGCGGCGCAAAAAACAAAGCCCACGCCGCCAAGCCGTGGGCACGAGGGAAATCCCCTTGCTATCTGTTCGACGAGGCCTGCTGCTGAAGAAATCTTTCCACGCTGTTCACGTACACGTCGGGAAAATCGACCACCGGTCGTCGTGCCTGCATCAGGTCCATCGCCTTCTCGAGGTTCCAACCGAGAGAACACAGCAGAGCCAGTGCCATCATCGGCGCGCGGTGTACGCCAGCCGCACAGTGGATCAGCACTTTGGTTCCCGGCTCATCCACGGCTGCCTGCCCGAACTCTACGCCCCGCCAGAAGAGCTTTTCCGGCTTAGGCTGAAAATCATCATCTACGGGGCTCCACAACACCTGGATTCCATGCGGTTCGGCCAGGGCGGTGTCGTCGAACTCGATCTGCATGTCGATGATGTGGGTCACTCCGGCCCGGGCCACTTCTGCCATGTTTTCACCGTTCCAGATACCTCCGCCAACCGCAATCCGCCCTGTGACCCAGGTCATGTCCATCCCAAAGACCTCGCAGCGCCGCTCGCGCCTCGCGCCATTCTACGGCATCGAACATTTCCTCGCTGTTGGTATGCGGAAAAACAAAAGCCGCGCTGGGGCGCGCCTGGCGGAGCTTGTTTCGTATTCTCGCTGAGTTGATCGAAAGCATCGGGAACGTCTCAACCTGCCGAAGTCAACTATATTTTCTTAGGTGTTTCTATTATCGCTGCTATAGCATATGGCTATTTCTCACGAGATGGTGAACGCATGCGATTCCGCCTTACAAGAAAATCTTCGCAACCGGCTACTCGAACCTATTGATCGGGGCGAACTCACAGGCGTTCGCCTGGCTGAAGGCTCGTATTTCCAACTTACTGAACCGTAAGCGTGGTCTCAGCGTCGCGGGCATGGATCGCGTGTTCAGCGTGCAACACCTCTCCGTTCTCGATTTACTGGATCCCGCTGAAATCAACCAAGGGCGCCAGCATCTCGCCGCCCGGCGATAGCGAATTTGAAAAATGTCCTCCTGGTCGATGGAAACATCGCTGCCGGCGAGCCCTCACCATGAAGGCAAGCCTATCCCGGCGAAGTGCTGCCCATCGAGGAAGGCAAAAAAACCCGCTGCTACCTTGTCGGCTGGCTCTGTTATGTGGGCATGGAGACCTGACACTGCCCTGAGCACGCAAGGTTTTCTCGGGGGATCTCCGCGCACTCTGCGGTAAAAGCCCTCCTGAAAATCTGATAATTTAGTAATCGTTCATTCACTCAGCACTGATACGGAAATGGCAGACATGGACGACAACATTCCCACTGTGTTTGGTTCATCGGAGGCTTACATGGAAGAGACTTCCGCCCTCGCACCCGGCTCGCGGCGTGACCAGGACATCGCCTTAGAAATGATGAAATTTGTAGCCATGACCACCGGCTACGGAAGGACCAGCGGCTCGGGGGTCGGATTTCAGGGAGGCGGCGCTGCTGCCAAACCTGAGGAGTACGCCGCCCACTTGCTCGAGTTGTACGGCCGCTGTCTCGCAGCAGTCCAAGGGAAGAAGTAGGAGCAAGATAAAGCCGTGGCGCCAAGCCGCGGCTAAGAGTCACAGAAGAATCCCAGTCCTAACGGCGCCGCCGACCACCCTTCCGGCGTGCCGCTTTCTTCGCGGGTTTTCCCTTCGTCGGTCGTTTTGCTTTGCGCTTGGCCGCCCCCGCCCGAGCCTTCTTCTTGGCCGGTTTTTGCTTTGCCGCTTTCTTCTTGGCCGCTTTCTTTTTCGGCGGAACACCTCCTCCGCCTCCGGAAGTCACGGGCATAGGGGTCGGCATAGCAGGTGGCACGGGCTCACTTGCGCCCGGCATTCCCGCTTCTTCTTCCTCTTCTTCCTCTTCCTCAAAATCTTCCTCTAGCGACTCGCCATACGCGCCGCTGTCGCCGTACTCATCCACTTCGTCATCGCCTAGGTAGAGGGTCTCATCAAAAGTCATCTTTCCTCCTGAGTTTCGGGCCGCTGCTCCCCGGTTCCGCCGGATCGGCCAGAGCTGGATGCACTCTTAGAAGTAAAAGAAGTAAAAAGACTGATGCCGCATGATGTAGCTTGGAACGGCGCGCGATTATAGCACAGCGATATTGCCTGCCACAGTAATCTTCCGCCCCGTTTCTCCCGCATATTAACACCCTTAGCAGGCGTCCGACCCTCGTGCACCAGACGGTATTTTCCATGGTGGATTCGCACTGCAGAACCACTCAGATATTGGTAGAGACACGGGTTGCCGCTGTCGCTGCCAGAAGCTCGTATCAAAGCCTGTTTCTTGGCATGAGCGATCTCCTCCTGGATGGGTAATACAGAACCGCTCAAAAAACAACCCCGGAGACACTGCCCTGAGCAAAGTCGGAGGGATGCCCGCGAAAATGGCCCGGCCAGTGCTTCCGATCACCGGCAGACTGCCAGCCGTGAAGCGGCCTAAGACCTTAAGCCCATGGCGCAAGCGCTGGGAGAACCGTGAAACATGGGCTAGCCCCTCAAGGGCGCGAAAGAACAGCTCAGTGGATATCCCGGATGATCAGAATCATCCCCGGACGGAGCCTAGCCAACTTTCCGTTGTCCCGCTGCAAAGCTGAAACGGTGGTTTTATAGGAGGTTGCAATCGAGATGAGAGTCTCTCCCTGCTTGACCTTGTGGCGCACGACCGGGGCCGGAGTCTTTGCCGCCGTACTCCTGTTTTTATGTTTGCTGGCTGCCAGGGCCTGGGCCGCCGGCGAGTTTGGCGAGACCGGCAGATGCACATAAACCACGCGCCGGCCCCGCAAGCTGTTGCTCTTCAGGCGGTTCCAGCGACGAACCATGGCCGGCGGTACCCCGAAGTTGTCAGCTACCGAAGCTACCGTATCTCCCTTGCGAACCTTGTATGCGGTGGCCCGCCGGGTATACGTGGCTGGGTCTTCCATGACGCCGTGCTTCCCGGGCGCAATAGGAATGATCAGCTGGCTGCCAGGCTCCAGTCGACTGACATCCAGCTTGTTGGCCGACGCGATGGCCTTTGCCGTGGTGCGATAGCTGCGTGCGATGGAAACCAGCGTATCTCCCTGCTGGACCTTGTGATACCGCCACCACACCCGCATATCAGGCGGAATCACGGCGATCGCGCTCAGATATCTTTCCCTGCTCCCGGCGGGCAGATGAAGCTCAAAGGGCTGGCCCTTGGGAGTGGTCATGCGCAGCAGGCTGGGATTCAAATCCTGCACTTCCGACGGGGACGCGTCCACCGACTGCGCCACCAGCCTTAAGTCCACGGGGTAATCGATGTTTACCGTGTCAGTCGGAACCGGCTTAGCCGGCACCACGTGCTCTAGCCCATACTGCGTCGGATTCTTGGCCATGATGGTCACGGCCAGAATAATGGGAACATAGTTCCGCGTTTCCCGCGGCAGGACATTCCGCCGGTACAACTCCCAAAAATCGGCGTACCCGGTCCGCCGCACTGCATTTTGGACTGTTCCGGGTCCGGAGTTGTAAGCGGCCATCGCCAGGTACCAGTCGCCAAACTCGTTATAAAGGTCTTTCAGGTGCCGGGCAGCGGCTCGGGTGGACTTTTCCGGGTCTTGTCGCTCGTCAACCCACCAGTTGCGGGTTAATCCATACCCTCTGGCCCGGGTCGACATGAACTGCCACATGCCCCGCGCACCAGCGCGCGACAGCGCCAACGGTCGAAAGCCCGACTCAGCTTGTGCCAAGTAGATCAGATCCTGAGGCACGCCCTCGTTTTTCAAAACCCGCTGGATCATGTCGTGATACTGCCCGGAGCGTTCCAGGGCGCGCTCCAGGATGTCCCGTCCCCGCGTTGAGAAGTAATTAATGTATCCCGCCACCGTATCGTTGAGCATCAGGGGCAGGTCTGAGTGAGTGGCCTTAACTTCCGCCTCGGCCTTCGCTTTTATGTTCGGATCAACTGGGAATGTGACTTCGTTAGCTTCGTCAATTGGAGCCGGTTCCGACTTCTGCCCGGTAGGAGCGTCCGCTTCCTCGACCGCCGTTAGCGGCAGGCCATTGACTCCCTCGAGGAGCTTCTCAAACTCACGCTCCAGCCGTTCGTCGGAGCGGATTTCGACCGGTCCGCTCGATAGCAGATTGAACGCGTTATCAAAATTCTTCTTCGCCGGCTCCAGGTGCCCAGCCTGATAATTGGCCCGACCTGCCTCATATTCCTTCTCGACCTTTGCGATCAAGTCTGCAACTGGATCGGATTGGGGCTCACTTTTAGGCTCTACCTCGACTTCCTTGTTCTCCTCTTTTTCCTCGGATGACGCCGCAGGTTGAGTTGGTGGAATCGATGCGCTCGTGGAGGTCAGGGCAGGTGGTGCCGCTTGAGGAGGGGGCATCAGCTTCGCCGCTCGATGTGCTCTCTGACAGGCGCTGCCCGCAAAAATTAGAGCGCCCAGCGGCGCGATTAGCAAAACGAGCTTTCTGCGCTTCATACTCCCCTAGGATTTACAGATCAACCGCGCGCTTTTAACCCAGACACTTACAGATGACAAAATGGTACTCTGCGGTTGCTGACAGGGTCAATCGGCAAAGGCGTTTCCACCCGTTACTTTCGGCACAGGCCGAAGGCGTGTTACGGAACGCTTCCAAACCGCCGCAAGCTCTTCGGAATCCTTCCCCAGCCCGGGGGAATCGAAGACGGGTATGAAAGCCATCCAGATCAAACAGCCCGGCACTCCGGAAGCGATGGAGTTTGTCGACCTTCCGGTTCCTGAACCCGAACCGAACGAAGTCGTAGTCAAGATTTCCGCCGCTGGCGTGAACTTCATAGACGTTTACAACCGGGAAGGCCGTTACAAAGTTGCTGCCCCTTTCGTCCTGGGACAGGAAGGGGCAGGGGTGGTCACCGCTGCGGGCAAAGACGTCAAATCGGTCAAACCCGGCGATCGCGTGGCTTATACGGGCGTCATGGGCAGCTATTCTGAGTATTCCGCCGTCCCGGCCGATCGACTCGTTAAAGTCCCAAAAGGTGTTGATGATCGCCAAGCCGCTGCCGCCATGCTGCAGGGCATGACTGCACACTATCTCTGCCACGATACGTATCCGCTGAAGAAAGGCGAAACCGCCCTCGTACACGCGGCTGCCGGAGGCGTTGGTCTTCTGCTGGTTCAGATGGCGCACAACATCGGGGCGCGGGTCATCGGAACCGTATCCACCGATAGCAAGGCCAAACTCGCGCGCGAAGCTGGCGCCGATGAGATCATCCTTTACACGCAGACTGACTTCGAAACCGAGACCAAACGTCTGACCGCCGGCAAAGGTTTGGATGTGATTTACGATTCGGTCGGCAAGAGCACCTTCGAGAAGGGCCTGAATCTGCTGCGTCCGCGCGGCATGATGGTTCTGTTCGGCGGCTCCAGCGGCGCGGTCCCGCCCTTCGACCCGATCATGCTTACCCAGAAAGGATCACTGTTTCTGACCCGCCCATCGTTGCTGCACCACATCATCACGTCACAAGAGTTGCAGGCACGCGCCAAGGCGGTTTTCGACATGATCACCCAGGGCAAGCTGAAGTTCCGCATCGAGCACACCTATCCCCTTGCGCAAGCCCAGCAAGCCCATCGCGACCTTGAAGGCCGCAAAACTACCGGCAAACTGCTGTTGCTGCCTTGACAAGGCCATTCCTCAGGTTTTCCGCCGCGAATACTTCCGGACATACGAAGGTGCAGCTACGCCGCGATCGAGTTTCGGATCCGGTACAGGTGTTTGGGCGACCATTTCCAACGGAATCACTCCCGCCCAAGTTGGAAAGGAATAATCTTCCTCATCATCAATCGGCGGCCCGGTGCGCACTTTAGCGGAGAATTCGGTGATTGGAACGCGCATCACCAGCGTCGCCTTCCGTTCTCTTTCATTCGGCTGACGCGCCCCTGCCCACCTGCCCGGGACGATGTGTTCGGTGAGCGCCCGCAACGCCTCGGTCTTCTCCGCTGAATCCTCGACTGCCGCCGCCCGGCCCAGCACAACCACAGAGCGATAATTCATCGAGTGATTGAAAACCGACCGCGCCAGCACCAGCCCATCCACCAGCGTGACGGTCACGCACACCGGCACTCCCTCCTTCATCGCCCGTAACATGCGGCTGGCCACCGAGCCATGCAGATAAAGGTTGTCGCCGGCCCGCCCATAGGAAGTCGGAATCACGAACGGCTGCCCCTCTAGGGAAAAACCGACGTGGCAGATGAATCCCTCATCCAGGATTCGATAAGCGGCCTCCCGCTCATAAACCGCACGTTGCGGTTCCCGGGTGACGCGCGTGCGTACAGTTGGCGTAGAAGGGAGTGCCATTCCTATGCTCCACCAGTCGCGAAGGATGTCAGGATGTTAACAGGTGCCAACAAAACAGCCCCGGATTTCCTCCCGGGGCTGGTGTGAGTTTCTGCACTTCGCATCCTGAGCCCAGCTTGGCGCTCGTGCAAGTCCAAGCGCAGGCGAAGGAGTCCCTAACCTTGCCAGTTACCAGTTCAGTTTCAACGCAAACTGGAACTGACGCGGATCATACGTCGCGGTCGGCTGCCCCGCATTTGTCCAGAGCTGATTCACAGCAGACACGTTAAAGCGGTTCGCTAGGTTGAACACGTCCGCCATCAGCTCCAGGTTAATGCGCTCGCCGAAATAAACGCGCCGGGCAATGCGCAAGTCGTTGAACACTGTCCAAGGCGTAAGGCCGGCATTGCGCCCCAGCGTCCCATCCAACGACAACAAAGTGGTGTTCGAAGTCGGGCTATAACAGGCTTCCGCTAGGAACCCCGTCGGCGAGAACTTCGAAGCTACCGGGGTAACGGGCTGACCACACGCGTTGGTAGTTGCTCCCGCCGGTAGAACGCTCGGACGAGTTGTAAACGAGGAATCCTGTAAGTTAGTGCCATTGCCCGTCAAGATATTAAACGGTCTTCCCGACGAGAACTCGATGATTGGCGAGAAGGTCCAGTTGCTCAACAGGGTGGACCAGGCTCCTGCCGCGACCCTGCCGGTCTGATACACGCCGCTGAAGACGAATCGGTGACGTTGATCGAAGAGCGAGTTCGAACGCTCCAAACCGGGATAGTAGCTGTCTTGTGGCGCGAGAGGAGATTGCAAGTCGGTGGAATCGTCAATGGCATGCGACCAGGTGTAGGAGGCGAGGAACTCGGTGTGTCCCCCGAATCGCTTGCGCAGGTTAGCGCTGAATCCGTGGTAGACCGAACTGCCATTGGAGAAGTTCGCATCCATATCCAGGAACGGAACGCAGTCGGCCAGCGTTGCCGGATTACATGCCGCATTCAGCCCCTCAGCCTGCAGCATCTGTTGTGCTAATCCCACGCACAGCGCGGCACTATTCGCAATCATGGCATTGGCGATGGCAGGATTCAGTCCCGAGGGCCGGAAGAAATTAACCAGCGCCGCCGCAACCCACGGCTGACCGTTGTTCGGGTTGATATTGCAGGGCAGGAATCCCTGAGACGATGGGCCCAGACCAACACCAAGGGGTCCGCCAACTGTGGCATAGGAACTAGGATCACTGTAAGCGGCCTGCCAATTCCTGACCAGCAAGTCCCCTCTCGGAGCATTGGCGTTGATCGGGCGATTCAGATGTCGCCCCCCGTTAAAGTTATATCCCAAGCTCATCGCCAGCCCTTTTCCCAGCTCGTGCTCAAACGCCAGGTTCGCTTGCTGAGAATATGCGTACACGAAGTTCTTCGCTTGCGGGTATCCGAATGGCTGGAAGATCAGCGGGAACCCGGCCGTGATGTAGTTCTGGTTGATGAACAGCGAATTCGGCAAAAAGGAGTCAAATGTTTGGTGATTGGGGTCATATCCCAAAGCCGCGACGAGCGGCGCTGGTCCTGGCGCGCATTGCGGCGCGACCGGGTTGTTGATCAGGCCTTGGAAGATGGGAATGGCGTTCAAATTACCGGGTTGGCCGGCGCCAGTGCAGAAGCCCGTGCCAGCAAAGGCCAGTTGCGTCGTTCTAGATCCATCCGAGGCATCCCCCAGGAAATAGAGCCCAAGCAGTGGATGATCGAAAAACACTCCATAGGAGGCTCGGATCACCGACTTCCCGCCTCCCCATGGATCCCACGCGACACCAATGCGCGGTTGAAAATTGTTCCTGTCCGTGTGGATGCCCTTCTGCAACCCCAGTTGATTGTAGGCAGCTAAGCCGAGACCCGTCGGAGGAGCGAACTGGGGCGGGAATTCGATATCATAGCGCATCCCATAGTTGACGGTCAGGTTTGAGCGGGCTCGCCAGGAGTCTTGCCAGAACAACCCCAGAGGTTGGTTGGTGAACTTATCGTTAGGATTGCCGATACCTTGTATGTAGGTCCCGGGCAGTCCTGCTCCATAGGCCTGAACCGGGTTTAGAGCCGGGAAGGGTGTGGGATAAGCGCTGACGGATCCAAAGTCATAGACCCCTCCGTAGTTCACCGTGAAGCCCGCCGTGACCGGAATGTGGTTGAAGTCGACCCCCAACTTGGTGTCGTGACGTCCTCGGGTCCACGAAAAGTTGTCGGTAAACTGAAACCGCTTTTCGACTTCCTGGATGTAGGAGTAGGGTTCGCGCCCAATAAAAGCATAGCCCAACAGGTTCACAGCCGGCGTCGAACCACTTGGCGCACTCGAGTAAAAGTAGGCTCTTCCTCTGCGCGCGTACTGGAAACGGAATTCATTTACCCGGTTGTTGCCGATGGCCCAACTGTCTTCGACGACGCCCGCAAGGTCACGGTGCGTATCCTGTGAGGTCCGGGAATAGGCATTCTGCCCGAATACCTGATTTTCACCGTTCACTTGGATCCCGGTCACCGTGCTCGGGCTCACATTCGCGCGAAGCATGATGCGGTTGTTGGTGGCGAGATTGTGATCCAGGCGCAAGGAATAGAGACTGGTACCTTCAAACACCGGGTAGTTACCTGACTGCGACGCTAGTGTCTGGTAGGAAGCTGGAATGAAACACGGTGGCGACTGGCATGTACTCGGGAAACCTCCTATGCCCCGAACTCCACCCGTAAAACCGGTGGGCCACTCACCCCTAACCGCCATGCCCGAGGACGCGCCCACTAAGAACTCGTACCCGGGGACCTTCGATGCCAGGTCCTTAAAAAATAATGTAGGGTTTTGCGAGGCGATCTGCCCTAGCCCCGGCCCAAGAAAAGTTTTTTGTTCATTGGTTACCTGGATTGTGCCAAAGGGTAAGGGCAGGGCCCCGCCCGCAGTGGTCGAAGTGTCGAACGGCACCAGATCGAAATTGTTGCGTCCAATTGATGAAAAGCCCGTCTCATGACGCCGCGTCACTTCATACGAGAAATAATAGTACGTCTTGTCCTTCCTAATCGGCCCGCCAAAGGCCACGCCCGCCTGCACTCGTGTGTAGGCTGGATTGCGGGTCGTACTAAAGGGGTTTACCGCCTGGAAATTTCGGTTGCGGATGTAGCTGTAAACGTCCCCATGGAAATCGTTCGTCCCCGATCGGGTGATGATATTGACCACCCCACCCGATGCACGACCGTACTCGGCTGCATAACCGTTGGTCAAGATCTGAAATTCCTGCACCGCCTCTTGCGACACGGTGGAACGTACGCCGTTTGTGCCGTTGTCGATTGCGTCCGCACCATCCACATTCACCAGGTTGGCGCGCCCACGCTGACCACTCATGTTGAGCCCGGATGTGGGAGCGGCGCCAATCGAAGGCGCGTTGTCGCGAACCACCTGCGAATCCGTCAAAGTAAAATTGATGTAATTACGCCCATTGATCGGCAGGTTATCGATGCGGCGCTGGTCGATCGTATCGGTAGTTGAAGTGCGCGCGGTTTCCACCAGTTCCGCTTCTGAACCGACATTCACAATCGTTTCTCCGCCGCTGACCTGCAGCATAACCGGCAAATCGGCCATCTGTCCCACCGTTACTGCCTGGTCCTGAACTACTGCCTTCGAGAACCCGCTAGCTGACACCGACACGCTGTACCTTCCCGGGGGCAGCGCCAGTAGGCGGTACTCACCATCGGTATTTTGCGTCGTGGTGCGTTCCAAGCCTTTGACCGGGTCCCTCAGGGTTACAGTGGCATTGGTGACTACCTTCCCACTGGGATCTTTGACGGTGACATGCAAATCGCCTGTGGCCGAGCCTTGTGCGCCGGCAATTGTCGCCCCCAGCCCGATCAGACACACTACCGAGAGTACTTTGACCATGAGCCTCATAGGATCTCCCTTAATGATTCACCCCGCATGCCGGCGGGGGGGCGCAGCGCACCGCTGCGTTCCTCGGGCGGGTTCCCCGGAAATTGCGCTTCACCGACGGGATAGGCAGGGTATTTCGGCTGGTTTTTACATCACCCGGCAAGGGAAAGCAAGCCAAATACGTGAGCCGAGCCGGTCAAGTCAGCCCCGTCCCGTTTTGGGAATACACGAGAACGCCGGGTCGAATGCGAGATTGGAACCAAGTCCTTATAGGTTCAGGGGCGGCACCTTTTTCGCGCGCTTTAGCGTCGCGCCTTGCAAAACGGCAGATTTCACAACCCACCACTGCACTCAATCCCCGACGATTGCTTCTCCACCGTCTTCAAACACCAGGCCATCCGGGGAGTGTTGTGTGCAATCCCAAATCGCCCCCGAGAATCCAGCAAGATGATGCCGCCATGTCCGTTGACCCGCTCTTCCAATTGCGTGATCGCTTCCTTCGCCACCCATTCCGGAATGCTGCCCGATGCCACTCTATCGGCCGACCACTTAGCCAGGACCAGTTTCATGATCGGCTCGCCCCAGCCCGTGGTGGACGCAGCCCCGCTCTGATTGTCGGCATAACAACCGCACCCGATGAGTGAAGAATCGCCCAGCCGTCCGGGTGCCTTATTCAATGTTCCCCCTGTAGAGGTAGCGGCGGCAAGGTCTCCGTCGCCATCGAGCGCAATGGCCCCCACCGTATCGTGTGAAATCGTAGGCGCGAACAAGTCCGGCTTCTGTTCCGCCATGCGTGCCTGAAATTCAAGCAGCCGCCTAGTTTCACGCGGGATGACTAAATCCTCGTTCTGGCAAAGCGGGATGCCGTGCTCCGCGGCGAACCGCTCCGCCCCTTCGGCCACGAAGTACACGTGCGGGCTCTCACTCAGGATCTTGCGCGCCGCCCGAATGGGATTGCGCAGGCGTTCGACGCAACCGACACCGCCCGCACGCAGCGTCGCGCCATCCATGATGAGCGCGTCCAGTTGGACCTTGCCTTCGCGATTGAGAAAGCTGCCGCGCCCCGCGTCGAACGTCTCATCGTCTTCCATAACCACGACCGCTTCTTCCACCGCATCCAGTGCCGATCCACCCTGCTCCAGAACGCGCCAGCCGGCCGCCATCGCGTTCCGAACCCCGTTCAGGTGGGCCTCCACCATGTCGTCGGGAATGGCCCAGGCGCCGCCATGAACCACCAGAACGGGATTGTGCGATGAAGATTTCCCCACGCTAGAGTCCCACATAATGACCCGTCAGTTTAGCAAAGCGCCCGGAAGCCGTGAAAAAGTCGTGGTGGAATTATTGGTGTGGGCAAAGTTACCTCCCAGTTGTTGTCGCGAGGCCCCTCTCGCGGCATCATCAGCCCACGACGAGACCAAAAATTGGAAATTCAAAAATTGGAAAATGACTTCGTGATTACTAGGCGGCTCGGCCAGCCGTATTGGATTCCATGGCCTCGGTCTGCATCCAGGTGTAGTACATCCGGTGGATCACGGTGACAGTGGATAGCACGGCAATGACCCACAACACCGGCGCCATCCGGTTGAACAGCGCCCCAATAATTATCAGCACCAGCCGTTCCGGGCGTTCCATGAAACCGACCTTGCAGGTGCCAATCAGCGATTCGGCCCGCGCTCGCGTATAGCTGACCATGATGCAGCTGATCATCACTAGGGCCGCCAGAACGATGTAGAAGAACCGGTTGGCCCGCGCGTAGTAAACCAGCAGCCCAAAGAAAAGAGCGGCATCGCTATAGCGGTCCAGCACAGAATCAAAAAAAGCTCCGAAGCGCGTCACCTGGTTGCTGGCCCGCGCTACCCGACCGTCGACTAGGTCGAAGAACCCGGCTGCGAAGACCACCAGTCCGGCGTAGCGGAACATACGGGCTTGGTTGTCGGCATTGGCGTAACCGAACAGGATCGCGGCCATGACATTGATGACCAGGCCCATGAAAGTCAGCACGTTAGGCGAGATGCGAGCCAACGCCATGGCACTCACAATGACATGGAGAAGCTTCCCACAAGCCCGTCCGAAAGCACTGGTCCACGTCATAAGGCACCCGACTCGTCGTACATCGTGGTCAGCTTGAGCACCTCCAGCTCCCTCTTGCCGCCGGGAGTGACCACCGTGGTGGTGTCTCCGACCTTCTTGTTAAGTAAAGCTCGTCCAATGGGCGATGTCGTGGAGATCTTACCCGCGGCGACGTCCGACTCTTCGCTCGTCACCAGCTTGTACTCGATCTCCTCGCCCTTGTCGTTGTCATACACCTTCACCGTCGACCCCAGCCCCACTTTGTCTTTTGGTATGTTATTCAGATTGATCAGCGACAAGTCCGCTAAGCGTTTGCCTAACTGACGTAAACGCGCCTTGACGAACTCCTGGCGCTGCTTCGCCATGTGATATTCGGCGTTTTCGCTGAGGTCGCCCAGGGCAACCGCCTTCTTAAGTTCCTTAGGCAGCTCGTGACTCAACTCGTGTTCCAGGGCATTGATTTCTTCCTGGAGTTTTTTCTTGATGTGCTCAGGCATGGGGCTTTCCACGGTCGATTATAAACCGAATGAGTGCGTCCCATTTTGGGCTTCCCGCAGGGCTTTGCTCAGACGGGAGACCTCTGGACGACCACTCAGGAGAAGGAACGTAAGTCTCAGGTCGACAAGCTTTTAGCGACGCACAAGGCAAGTCCGGTCTTCTACAGGGCCTGGGACCCGGCGTGGTTTGTTATTTCAACAGCAGTGGAGTAAGATAATTCAGTGTCCTTCTGCAGTCTTAGTCTTTCCCCCGTTCGTGGGTATTCCTCATGATTAGCAGCGAGCTGCTTTTCCACATCGGCGACAAAGTCGTATATCCCAATCATGGTGTCGGAGTCATCGAGCAGATCAGCAGCCGCACCATTGGTGCGACGGTCGAGAAGTTCTACCTCCTCAAAATCAAGTCCAGCAGCCTCAAAGTGATGGTACCGTTCCACAACGTCAACAATGTCGGGCTCAGGCGGGTGGTCCGCAATGGAGAAATCCAGAAAATCCTTGATTTTCTTACAGATGGCGAATGCTGCAATAACTCCGATTGGAAATACAGGTTCAAAGAGAACTCCGACAAGATGCGCACCGGATCCCTTCTGGAAGTGGCCGCGGTGCTCAAAGGCCTCTTGCTTCTGAATCAGACCAAACCGCTTTCCTTCCGCGAAAAGAAGATGCTGGAGCGCGCCCGATATCTGCTGGTCAGCGAACTTGCCATGGCCAAGAACCTTGAAGAATCGGCCGTCGAGCAGCTACTCTCGAAAGCCCTCGCCAAGTGCAAGCTGCGATTTCCCGAAGCCGCAGAGTTCCAGGCTTAGTCCTTATCCTTGATCTTTATCTTTCTTCGATGGGTATCTGCGAAATCGAGGGTATCCACGTCTTCAGCCGCTACCTACTCCCCCAACCACGCCCCATACGGCCGCAATGGCTCGATGTGGTCAAACACGATCTTCGTCGCCGCCGTCAACGGAATCGCGAGCACCAGCCCCATCGCTCCCCACAGCCAGCCCCAGAATAGGAGCGAGATCGTCACCGCCAGAGGATTGAGCTGCAGCCTGTTTCCCAGAAACTTGGGATAGAGCACGTTCAACGAAAAAAGGTGCAGCGCCAGCACCGTCAGCACGATGACAATCACGTCGCCTGATTGGATCTGCTCGATTCCCACCAGCAACGGCGGCGTCAGCGCTAGCGGTACTCCCAGGTAGGGCACGAGACTCAGAAAACCGCTAAGCGGGCCCACGAAATAGAAGAAGGGCAGATGCATGAGACCAAACACCAGCGCGCTCACCGCCGACATAAATAATCCGACGAGCAGATTCCCCACCATGAAGCTGCGCATCATCTTGGCGATCAGACCAAGCGTGACATAGGCGGTGTGGCGGTTTTCCATGCGAAACAGCATCACCGTCGCCGAACGCGCGTGATGTTGCCAGCTCAGCATGAAGTAAACCAAAAAGGGGACAAACGAGGCTGCGAACAAGGCTTGTGAAACCGATCCGAAGCCGCGGGTCAGCAGCTCCGTCCAGTTCGTCCCGGTGCGGACCGTTAACACACCCGTAGAGGGGGGGGATGTTTCGCCCGTCTCCCAGTTCTCGGCGCTCTGCCGCAAGCGAGCTATCTCTTCCCGGATTTTTCCCGAATACCTGGGCAGGTTGTGAACGAACGACGCGGCCTGGTTATAAGACAAATAGGTGACCCCTACCCCTACCGCCAACAGCAGCATTACTGCGATCAACGAAGCTACACTGCGTGGCAGCCGCCAGCGCTGCACTAACTCCACCACGGGCGTGAGAATGAAGGCCAGAAGCAGGGAAACCAGCAGCACCGCTAAAACCGGTTCGGCCTGATTGCAGAAATAGAGGATGACTCCCGCAGCAATGATCATTTGCGCCGGGTTGCGGCTGCGAGTGGGTTGAGGCGGGCTGACCGGGGAAGCTTCCCGCGCCGGTACCGTACCTGAATCCATGGGCATATCGTAACGGAAGTTGCTCCTTTCAGCCCGACATATAATCGCGGGGTGTCGTCCCAGCACAAGCAGGATCCAGCCGGACGAATCCTGGGCCTCGACGTCGGCGCAAAGACTATCGGCCTGGCGGTTTCGGATCCCCTCGGCATTACGGCGCAGGGCCTGCCCACACTCCGCCGTCAGAACAAGAGGCTCGATTTTGAGGCGCTGGCCCATCTTCTCCGGCAATATGACGTCGCCGAAATAGTGGTGGGCTATCCCTTGCGCATGAGCGGCGAATCGGGTACTCAGTCGGAGAAAATGGCCCGTTTCGCCGACGACCTGCGCCAGCGGTTCCGGCTTCCAGTTCATCTCTGGGACGAGCGTTTAACGTCGGCTGAAGCCAACCGCGTCCTGCGTGAGTCAGAGATGTCCATTCGACGCCGTAGCGAAGTCGTAGATCGGCTAGCGGCCGTTCTGATTCTGCAATCCTGGATGGACAGCAGATCTTCGCAGTCAGGAAAACCAGGCAACCACTCTGGACCCTAGTTACCCCCGGCCATCGACTACTGGCTGACGACCTGTGCTACCAGATCATCTAAACTACTGCCAAATTGCGAAAGATTCTCATATTCCTGCTGCTGGTCCTAATTGCCGCCGACGCATGGCTCGCTTGGGCGCTGTTCCTGCCCGTGTCTCCGTCGGGGCAGAAGTTCGTACTCTTGCGGTCCGGCTATTCCACCCGGCGCATCGCTACGGAGTTGAAGAACGCCGGCGTGATTCGCAACGCCTCCGCTTTCGTAATCTGGCATTACTTCCATCGCGGCCGGTCGCTCAAAGCCGGAGAGTACCTCTTCGAGAAGCCAGGCAACGTGGCCCAGGTCCACCGTCGGCTATCTCACGGGGATATCTACGTGCACACCGTCGTGATTCCCGAGGGGTTCACGATCTTCGATGTCGCGCAGGCTATCCAGGACGCGGGCCTCGGTCCGAGCAACGAATTTCTGAGCCTGGCCAAGTCTGGCGTCCATCTAATTCGTGATCTCGATCCTCAGGCGCGTTCCCTGGAAGGATATTTGTTCCCCGACACGTATCAATTCACTCGTGCCCAGAGCCTGCAAGACATCCTGGCGGCCATGGTGAAGCGCTTCCGCCAGGAGGCCAGCACAATTGGTCTCCACCAAGACGTGCACCGCATCGTGACGATGGCCTCAATCGTCGAAAAAGAGACAGCTGTGCCCGAGGAGCGGTCCATGGTAGCCAGCGTTTATTACAATCGGCTGGCGAAGAGGATCGCGCTCGACGCCGACCCCAGCGTGATCTACGCCGAACTCCTCGACGGCACCTACCAGGGCGCGCTCCATCACGATGATCTGCGCATCAACTCGCCCTACAACACCTACCGCTATGCCGGACTGCCTCCCGGTCCCATCGCCAATCCCGGACGAAGTTCCCTCCAGGCAGCCATGAACCCGGCAAATTCCGACTACTACTACTTCGTCAGTAACGGCAACGGCCATCATCGCTTTGCCCGCTCGTTGGAAGAACACAACCGCAACGTGGCCGCTTTTCGCAGAACTCTCCAGGGTCGATAGCCGGGTTTCTAAACAGTTCCTGCAGCCCACAGTCCAATATACTCATCTAAACGTGAATTAAAGGGTTTATCCAGTTGCTCATGAGCCGACTTTCTCGTTACCGCGCGCTGCTTGCGCTTGTCATGGTCCTGCCCTTGAGCGGGTGCCTCTTCCGCTCGCACAAGGTGGAACGGCAGGTGACCTCGGCCCCATTGCAGTCGGCCACCCAGCAGGAATTAATCGACTTCATCAACTCCCAGGCAGACAAGATCAAGACTATGCAGGCCACGGTAGACATCGATGCCTCCGTGGGCGGGGCGAAAGAAGGCAAGGTCACCGACTATCAGGAAATTCGCGGCTACGTTCTGGCGAGAAAGCCCGCCATGCTGCGCATGATCGGGCTGATGCCCATCGTCCGTAACAAGGCCTTCGATATGGTTAGCGACGGCCAGGAGTTCAAACTGTGGATCCCGCCCAAGAATCGTTTCATTGTGGGTCACAACGAGGTCGTGCGCCCGTCCACCCAGCCGCTGGAAAACCTGCGCCCGCAGCACATCAATGACGCGCTGCTGCTTCGCTCCGTTGACCCGCAGAATGAGATTGCCGTTCTGGAGAACGGCTACGAGACCGTAACCGATGCCAAAGGTCACAGAGTGCAGCAGCCGGATTACGAGATTGAGGTAATAAGAAAGGGCTCGGCGGGATGGTTCCTGTCCCGCAAGATTATCTTCAGCCGCACCGACCTTTTGCCGCATCGGCAGCTCATTTACGACGAGCACGGCAACCTGGTCACCGATGCCCGTTATGAAAAACTCCAGGACTATAAAGGCGCGACTTTTCCCACCGAGATTGACATCTGGAGGCCGCAGGAGGAGTATTCGATCCTGCTCAAGATTGTGAAGCTGCAGCTGAATGAGAAGCTCACCGACGACCAGTTTGCTTTGCAGCAGCCTCCCGGAGCCGTAGTCGTGAACATGGACCAGCGGGCTAACCAGGCGGAAACCTCACAAGCAGGGGACGGAAAGTAGTCGTTATACTTGTCGTGCCGAGATGGCTTTAGCCATGCAGTCTCGGTGCTGGGGTTAACCCGGTGCGCTAAATCCAGCCATGATGAACCGCATGATTGTCGCCAACTTGGTGCACCGGCCGGTGCGCTCCCTGATCAGCATTATCGCCATTGCCCTCGAGGTAACGCTGATTCTGCTGATTGTCGGCCTCTCTCTCGGCATCCTGAACGACTCCCGGCAACGACAAGCTGGTTTGGGTGCCGATGTAGTGGTGATGCCGGCCGGCACAACCGTAATCGCGGGCGTCTCCGGCGCCCCTCTCTCGCTGAGGATCGCCGACGTGCTGGCGAAATTGCCGCACGTCGTAGAAGTGGCTCCAGTGGTAATGCAGGTTTCGACAGCCGGCACTCTGGAGATCATCTACGGTATCGACCCAACCAGCTTCGAGAAATTGGGCGGTCCCTTTCACTACCTTGAGGGTGGCCCTTTCCGGGGACCGAATGACGTCCTTGTCGACGATGTCTTTGCCAAGTCCCAGCAGGTAAAGGTGGGTCAGCCCATCGAAATCCTCAACCATTCTTTTCGCCTTGCCGGCATAGTCGAGCACGGCAGAGGAGCGCGCAAATTTCTGCCGCTCGCCACGCTCCAAAACCTCATCGGCGCCCAGGGCAAAGCTTCCGCCTTTTACTTGAAGCTGGACGATTCTAGCAACGCCGGAGAAGTTGTCAAAGAAATCAAGAGCATTCCCGGGATGCGGAGCTATAACGTCCGTTCCATGCGCGAGTACCTCTCTCTGATGACCCCTACGAGTTATCCCTACCTGGGGACCTTCATCCATGTCGTCATCGGTATCTCGCTAACCATCGGACTGATTGTCATTTTCCAGGCCATGTACACGGCGGTCATGGAGCGCACTCGGGAGATCGGCATTCTGAAATCGATGGGAGCCTCCAAGGCCTACATCGTGAACGTGATCCTGCGTGAGACTGCCTTATTGGCGATAGCCGGCATCATTGTGGGCATTCTCATCAGCCTGGTGGCGGAAAAAGGGATCGTTTATAAAATGCCGCTGGTCAGGATAGAAGTCACGTTGGGATGGATTCTTCGAGCCACGATAATTGCCATCGCCGGATCATTAGCCGGAGCCATCTATCCCGCCTACCAAGCCGCACAGAAGGATCCTATCGACGCCTTGGCTTACGAGTAGGCTCTAGACTCTGGGCGTTAGGCTTTTAGGAGTGTGGCTAGAAAGGCGATTATCCTGAGAGGGCTCCCGGCACGGGCGCTCAAGCAACATCTCCCCGAGCTCAGCGATTTTGTGCCCCGTAAAAATAATTGTTCCGGCAGGCGCTGTTCGCCTGTAATCCGGGAACACTGCCGTAGTCGGACCAGGGACCATGCTGCATGTGCGGCTAGGTAGAAGCTAGTGCCTAAAGCCTTAAAGCAGGTTTAAAGCGTACTCTTCGTTGACAATGCTAACTCCCCTACGTTATCTTTAAATCTTTGGGAGTCCTGCGGTTGCCCGCCTGATTACCCTGCGCTTTCGGCGTCGAGGGGTCACTGAGCGGTCTTCTTTGCGTTTTAATTTTCTGGGAGAATTTCCGATGTCAACCTATTTCCCCAAAGCGGGGGAAATTGCGCGCAAGTGGTTCGTCGTGGATGCTTCGGGACACGCCTTAGGCCGCCTGGCGTCCCGTGTAGCCCGCATCCTAATGGGCAAGGAGAACCCGAAATACACGCCGTTCCTCGACACGGGCGACCACGTTGTCATCATTAATGCCGAGAAGGTTAGAATGAGCGGCATGAAGGCCGAGTCCAAGGTTTACCAGCACTATACGGGCTATCCCGGCGGCTTGCGGACAGAAGCGTTCCGCAAGCGTTTTGCGCGAAAGCCCGAATTGGTCATCGAGGACGCTGTCGCGCGCATGCTGCCCAAGAGCAAACTGGGCCGCCAGATGAAGAGCAAGTTGAAGGTATACCGCGGTGAAAAGCATCCGCACCAGGCGCAAAAGCCGCAAGCTCTGGCACTGGCAAAATAGTTTTAGGTAGAGACGCGGCCTGCTGCGTCTTTTATTTTCGGAATTTTTGAAAGGGACAAGCAGCGATTGGCTCCGGGGTTGCGAGTGCGAGCGGCTAGGAGCTAAAAGCTAGAGGCTGATGGCGGAATTACTTCAGTATTACGGTACAGGGCGTCGCAAGTCCAGCGTGGCGCGTGTGTTTCTGCGCCCAGGCGGCGGGGATTTTCAGGTTAACGGTCGTCCGTTCGATCAATATTTCGTAACTGCGGCGCAGCGCAACTTGGCAAAGCAGCCTCTGCTGTCCACCGAGACCGGAGCCAGTTTCAATGTAGTCGCCAATGTCTCGGGTGGCGGAGTCAACGGCCAGGCGGGCGCGTTGAAGCTGGGCATTGCCCGTGCGCTTATTGAGTTCAATAACGAGCTCCGTAAGAAGCTGAAGGCCGAAGGCATGGTCACGCGCGATTCGCGCGGCAAGGAGCGCAAGAAGTACGGACAGAAAGGCGCCCGTAAACGCTTCCAGTACTCGAAGCGCTAGAGTACTGAAAATCGATTTTTGAGGAGTAAAATTCTTCCCGTCAGCTCATGTGACGGGGTGGACGGGAATGGAAATCCGGAAGACAGTTTCGCTCTCCAGTTTCAAGTTTTGAGCCCTCCTGCCCGTCCCGGCAGGCGCTCGAAACTAGAAACTCAAAACTAGAAACTGATTCACCGGATGCAATCCCAAAGAAGGGGGTTGATTGGCTAATATCACCATGAAGGAGTTGCTTGAAGCGGGGGTTCACTTCGGGCACCAGACCAAGCGCTGGAATCCCAAGATGAAGGAATACATCTTCGGAGAGCGCAATGGAATCTACATCATCGATTTGCAGAAGACGCTCAAGATGTTCAAGGAAGCGTCGAAGTTCGTGACCGACCTGGCCGCCACCGGTAAAACCGTTCTTTTCGTAGGCACCAAACGCCAGGCGCAGGACGCGATCGCCGAAGAAGCACAGCGCTGCGGCATGTTCTACATCAACCAGCGCTGGCTGGGCGGGCTCCTCACTAATTGGGTCACGGTACAGAAATCCGTGAAGCGGCTCAAGGAACTTGATGACATGACCACGGACGGCCGATACGAGCTGCTTCCCAAGAAGGAAGTCATCAAGCTGGAGCGCGAGCGCAAGCACCTGCAGGCCAACCTCGCCGGTATCAAAGAATTGACCCGTCTGCCGGATGCCATTTTCGTAATCGATTCTAATAAAGAGCAGATCGCGGTCCGCGAGGCGCGCAAGCTGGGTATCCCCGTGGTTGCCGTGGTGGATACGAATTGCGACCCGAGCGAAGTGGATTATGTAATTCCCGGCAACGACGACGCCTTACGGGCGATTCGCCTGTTTGCCTCCAAGATCGCCGATTCGGTTGCCGAAGGCTCCCAGCTGGCGAAAGATACGCAAGCGGCCGACCTGGCCGCCGCTGCAGGCGCTGTGCCGCAGGCCGAAGCCGCGGTCGCCGAACCCCCCGTTGAAGGTCGCGCCGACATTTCTGCCGAGGGCGATTCCAGCGGAGAAGATATCAGCATGGAAGATGTGCTTGGGGGTGGAACCAGAAAGCAGCATAGCGCCGCCAAGCAAAGAGCCGACGACGAGGTCCCGCAGGTCGAAACTCAGACCTATCCGTGATCGTCGCCGGCGAGCAATTCGGACCTGGGCTGTAGCCCCGGAGAAAATCTGGCCCGCGCGGGTCGTCCGGCGCGGGTCGACTTTTGTAGAGCAGCCTGTGGTTTCAGGTTTTAAGTTGCGAAAAGATTTGCTTGCAATGACGACCCTACTTGAAACTTGTAGAAAGGATCTATAGAGCAGTGAGCACAAGTACGGTGAATATTTCCGCTGCCCAAGTAAAAGAGCTCCGCGAGAAGACCGGAGCTCCCATGATGGACTGCAAACAGGCCCTGACCGAAGCCAAAGGCGATCTTGAGCAGGCGGTGGTACTGCTGCGCAAGCGCGGCGTCTCGGTGGCAGCCAAGAAGGCGGCTCGCGTGACCAGCGAGGGATCTGTTGCCAGCTATATTCATGCCGGAGGCAAGATCGGCGTGCTGGTGGAAGTGAACTGCGAAAGCGATTTCGTCGCCCGCACGGACGACTTCAAGGAACTGGTGCACGATATCGCTATGCACATCGCCGCGTCCGATCCGAAGTTCGTTCGCAAGGAAGACGTGACGCCTGAAGCTTATGAGCGTGAGAAGGACATCTACCGCTCGCAGGCCGCAGCAACCGGCAAACCGCCTCAGGTGGTCGAGAAGATCGTCGAAGGCAAGATGAGCAAGTTTTACGAGGAAGTCTGCCTTTACGAGCAGCCTTTCATCAAGGACCAGACCATCAACATCTCGCAACTGATCGCTGCCAAAATAGGCAAGCTCGGCGAAAACATCAGTGTCCGCCGCTTCGCCCGCTTTAAGGTAGGCGATCCGGGACAGACCATAGGGATCAGCCAGCCTGAGCAAAAGGCTGAGTAAAATGAGGGGCCCTGCGGCCCCCTTTTCAAAGTTTCAAGGTGGCATACTTTAAGCTGCTTTTCGGTCTTGGCTTTGAAACTCTGAAAGCTTGAAGCTTTGAGACCTGGGAATTCATGTCGACTCCAATCTTCAAACGCATCCTCCTGAAACTCTCCGGTGAGGCCCTCGCTGCCAGCCAGGGTTTTGGCGTTGATTCGGCTCGCATCCACGAAATCGCTGCCGAGCTAGCCGATGTTCATTCTCTGAGCGTGCAGATCGCAATCGTCATGGGAGGAGGAAATTTCTTCCGCGGAGTAGCTGAGCAGGCTCGCGAAATGGACCGCGTTTCTGCCGACCACATGGGCATGCTGGCCACGGTGATCAACGCCCTCGCCTTGCAGGATGCCCTTGAGAAGCATGGGGTGTACACGCGCGTGCAATCGGCTATCGAGATGAACCAGGTTGCCGAGCCCTTCATCCGCCGTCGTGCCATCCGCCACCTGGAAAAGGGCAGAGTCGTCATCTTCGCCGGCGGCACGGGCAATCCCTACTTCTCGACCGACACCGCTGCGTCGCTTCGAGCCATGGAGATCAAAGCGGATGCCATCCTCAAGGCCACGAAGGTAGACGGCATCTACGACGCCGATCCCATGCTGGTCAAAGACGCCAAGAAGTTCACGGAGATCACCTACATGGACGTGCTCAAAAAGGGCCTTAAGGTGATGGATTCAACCGCAATCTCTTTATGCAAAGACAACAATCTCCCCATCATCGTGTTTAATCTCAACCGGCACGGCAACATTCGCAAAGTTGTTACGGGAGAAAAAATCGGCTCGCTCGTGAGTGCCTGAACCGGTCTGACTTTGCAGGTTTGCCATCCTGTGCGAACTCTGCGGCTATCGCTTTCCAAGCTCTCTATCGCAGACAGGAACCAAAGATCCGGTTCTCGCGAGGGTTTATAATGCAACGTTTTCATCCTGATTGGAGCTGGAAATGGCTCAACCCACAATGGCAGCAGTAGCAGGTTTGAAAGAAACGTACGCTCAGCTCAAATCGCGCATGGAGAGGGCGGTCGAGGATTTCCGCAGGGAAATGGCCGGCACTCGCACCGGGAGAGCCAATGTGCACATGTTGGACGGCGTCATGGTTGACTATTACGGTACGCAAACACCGTTGAACCAGATTGCCACGGTCCACGCCGAGGCCCAACTGATCACCGTGCAGGCCTGGGACACGTCTCAGTTGCAAGCCACCGAGAAAGCGATCCGCGCGGCCGATCTCGGGCTCAACCCCATGAACGATGGCAAAGTCATCCGCGTGCCTGTCCCTCCGCTCACCGAGGAGCGCCGCCGCGAAATGGTGAAGCACCTGCACAAAGTTCTGGAAGAACACCGCACAGCCGTCCGTAACATCCGACGCGATGGCAACGATGCCATCAGGAAAGCCCTCAAAGACAAAAAAATCACCGAAGACGAAGAGAAGCGCGCCCTCGACGAAATCCAGAAACTCACCGATGACGAAATCAAGAAAATGGAAGACATGAGCAAAGCCAAAGAAAAGGAAGTCCTGGAAATCAAGTAGCACGAGGCGGGAGGGTACGGTTCGCCACCGGTTTTGGCGGGTTGAAATCTCTCGGTAAGACGCGGCTTGCTGCGTCTTTCTTCGATTCCCCCGTTTCTTGTCATTCCGCGCGCAGCGAGGAATCTGGGTTTCTCGGCGATCCACAGCAAACCGGTTCCTTCGCTTAGGATTTCGCCGGCGGGTTCCCGCTTCGCTCACGCCCGCCACAACTTGTCGTTCCGAGGCGGTTTTAGCCTCGAGGAATCTTGGTTTCTCACTTCCCGCCTGTAACTCCCAATGCGGGAATGGTCCTCGGTTCGATACCAAAGACTCAGCAACTCTGGCCAACCATCTGGGTTTCTATCGGCATGCTGTGAATTACTGCTCCCCAAACCCACAGAATCCGGAGTTTGCCATGAAGCGATTTCTGTTGTTTGCGATGTTCTCAGCCTTGCTCTCGATATTGATTGGCTGTGGTGGGACCGGTTCATCACAACCTAGCACCAACCCGTCACCGACCGCGGCCGTGTTTATCACCGGCGAAGACGCCCCTCTGCCGTCGGTATTGGCATTCAATGTCACCGTCAACAGCATCACTCTAAACAACAGTTCCACCAGCGTATCTGTGCTCTCCACGCCCACCACAGTCGACTTTGCGCGACTGCTGGGTTTGCGCACGCTATTGGGATTTAACTCAGTCCCGCCGGGCACCTATACCAGTGCCACTATCAATCTTTCGGCGCCGCTGATTTCATATCTGGACCTCACCACCACCCCTCCATCAGTCGGCACCATCAACGGCACGCTCACCAATTCAACCGTGACTGTTGCGTTTTCCCAACCCCTGGTTGTCGGCAGCAACGGCTTGGCTGGGTTGCATATGGAATTCGATCTGCGTCAGTCCCTCCAGGCGGATGGCACCGGGCAAGTGACGGGCGTAGTCAATCCCCAGATCGATCTCAAGCCGGTGATGGCCAGCGATCCGGACGCACAGATTACTGATCTACGTGGTGGCCTGGTATCTGTGAATGTCGCCGGTAGTTCCTTCGTCATTCAGCGTCCGGGCGGTCATCAGGTGACGATCGTCGTCAACAGCCAAACCCGATTCAATGGCTCCTGGAACCTGAGCAACATGGCACCGCCAGCCTTCGTGGAAGTAGATGGAACGGTGCAGGCCGACGGCGGTGTTCTGGCCAGCGGCGTCGAGGTTCTTGCAACCACCCATGCTTTCCTGTCCGGCCGCATCGTAAACGTAAATCCGAGCATCGGGCCGGCGCAGGCCATCACGCTGTTGGTGGGTGAAGAAATGCCTGACATTCCCAGCCTCCCTGGGGGCTTCCCAGTAACCCTGGACGTGAGCCAGGTTACCGACTATCAAGTCTGTTTCTTCGACAACTGGTTCACCAACGTGTTGTTCAACAACTCATCCCTGGTTGTCGGCCAGAGAGTGTTCGTCGGCGCTACGTTTGACTCGACGAGCAACACCTTCGTCCCGCAGAAAATTTCGCTGCGCCGCCAAGGGGTCGAAGGTGACCTTGTACAGGGTAGCGTGAACATCATCAGCGGCAACCGCGGCAGCTTCCAAGTTCAGAACAACCTCCTCGTGGGCTACCTCTTGAGTGGACCTTTGACGGTTCAAACTGGCAACGTCACGCTGTTCGTGAACGTGAATGGTCTGGCTGGCCTTCAGTCAGGTGGGGCAATGAAGCTTCGCGTCCACGGTTTGATGCTGAAGGACTCCATGACCGGTAAGCCGCAGTTGTGGGCAGGTCGGGTCAGGGTACTGCCGTAAGCAGTGGCTTTGTTCTTGAGTGAACAGGCGGCTATAGGGCCGCCTGTTTTTCGGGGTGTGCCGCGCATGTCCGGCAGCTTGGAGGTGTGAAACCTGGTAGCGGCCGACAAGGCTGCAAGTCTGGGAAGGTGAAAGTCCTTCTGCCGTCAATTGCCTGATCGACGGCTAGCATACCCGATGCATGTCACCGGTAAGGGCGCGTGATTTGCTCGGATGGAAAAGTCACAGCTGTCCTGCGGCCGTCTAGGCGCAGCGGCAGGGGAGACCTGGCTGGCGAACAAACCAGGAGGCCTGAACGTAAGGAATAGCGACGATCTCGAAACCCCTTCCGCATGAAGTCTCTTGGCGGAAGGATTCGGGAGTCCGACCCATCAGAGACTATGGGGAAGGCCGACGATGTAGGGGAAGTAACCGGCATACTACGCACCCTACCACCCGACGGGACCGGAATCGGGAGATCCGGCTTTCCGGGATTGCCGGGGGGCCCGAGGAGACGTGACCTTCTCTTAATGAGTGCGCGCGCCTCGGCTCTATCCCGACCTTACTCAACCAGATGGAGATGAAGGGATTAGTTGTTGGCGAAGCGCAAGGCTGAAATAACATAACACTCGCCGTGCGGCAGGGGCTCAATTAAGCGCGGCGCAAAGATGGGAGCCGAGGAACAAGAACCGGATGTAAAGGCCCACGTGGCCGCCGGCGACGGGAACCGTAATCGTAATCACGAAGCGTTCGCCCCATTTCTGCCGACTCAGAACGTCCAGGTCTCCTTCGCGCAGGCGCTCCATTTTACCAAGCCGGACACCACTGCGCCTTAAGAGTCAATAAACTCCACACGCCGGTCACTGAGCGGGTTTTTGGCCCACCACACTGAACGCAACGTGCTCACGAATGCTCCATGGTGATGGGCATGTCCAGACGCACATAGGACGACGGAATGGACTCAACCGTAAGCCGAGTCGCGTCCCATTCGACTCGATAGGGAAGATTCGGATGCGAAAGGCGCGCCCAATGTCGAGGCGAACTGCCCTGGGCGTAACGCAGTGCGGCGGTCCGTGAAGCACCCAACTGGAGATTGGCTTTATAATCTTCAGACTATGAAGACAGTAGTGCATGCGGCCTGTCCCCACGATTGCCCCGACGCCTGTGGGGTTCTCATCACGGTCGAAGACGGACGAGCCACAAAGATTCAGGGGGACCCCAATCACCCGGTCACCCGCGGCTTTCTTTGCGCCAAAGTAGCGAAGTATCTGGATCGCGTGTACTCGCCAGACCGCGTCCTCTATCCCATGCGGCGAATAGCCCCCAAAGGCGTTGGGGTGGGTCTGCGAGCCGCCCCAGGCTGGCAACGCATTACCTGGGACGAAGCGCTCGCCGAAATCACAGATCGCTTCCAAAAGATTTCGGCCGAATTCGGCTCCGAGGCAATTCTCCCCTATTCCTACGGCGGAACTGTGGCGGTTCTGAACGGCGCTTCCATGGATCGCCGCTTCTTCCATCGCTTGGGAGCGTCGCAACTCGATCGCACTATCTGTTCAACCGCCGGCGAGGTTGGTCTAAAGTCTGTCATCGGCGTAAAACTCGGCACCGAGCCTGAGCAGTTCCGCCATTCCCGCTACATCATCGCCTGGGGCGCCAACATTCATGGCAACAACATTCACTTGTGGCCGTTCATCGAAGAAGCGCGCCGTAACGGCGCCCAGCTGGTGGTAGTCGATCCTTACCGCACCCGCACTGCAGCCTGCGCTGACTGGTACTTGCCCATCAATCCCGGCACCGACGCGGCTCTCGCTCTAGGCATGATGCACGTCATCATCGGCGAAGGCCTCCACGATGCTGATTACGTCGCGAAATACACGACCGGATTCGATCAGCTAAGTAAGAAAGCGAAGGAACATCGGCCAGAACGGGTCGAGAAATGGACGGGCATCGCGGCTTCCGACATCGTGAAACTTGCCCGCGAGTACGCCACCACTCGGCCCGCCGTTATCCGTCTGAATTATGGAATTCAGCGCTCCGAGCGCGGCGGCATGTCGACGCGAGCGGTGGCCATGCTGCCCTGCATCACCGGTTCCTGGAAGCAAGTAGGGGGTGGTTTACAGCTTTCCACTAGCGGCGCTTATGGTCTGCAGCGCGAGGCACTGGAGAACGCCGGGCTCATGCATAAGGCTCTGGGCCGTCCGGCGCGCGTCGTAAACATGGTCGAGCTTGGCAAGGCTTTGAACGTTCTCGATAACCCGCCCGTCAAGGCACTTTTCGTCTACAACTCAAATCCAGCGGCAGTCTGCCCGAACCACAACGAGGTTGTACGCGCACTACAGCGCAGCGACTTGTTCACGGTAGTGCACGAGCAGTTCTTCACCGATACGACCGACTACGCCGACATCGTTCTCCCAGCCACGACATTCTTCGAACACAAAGACCTGCAGACCGCATATGGACACTACTATCTTCAGATTTCCGACCAGGCAATCGAGCCCCTCGGAGAATGCCGCTCCAACGTCGAAATGTTTCGTTCCCTTGCCCACCGTATGGGACTCGAGGAAGAGTGTTTCGACCAATCCGTCGACGAAATGATCGACACTGCTCTTGCTTCGCGCCATCCTTGGGTGCAGGGCATCGATCGTTCCCGTCTGGAACGGGAAGGACATGTTAGGTTGAACTTTGTCGGGTGTGGGGACGGGTCGTATGGGGACAGGTCGTACGGGGATGGGTCTCTAACCCGTAGGTCTGACCCTCAACCATTTCTCCCCTTTGCTCACGGCAACTTCGCCACCCCAACTGGCAAAGCGCAACTCTACAGTGAAGAGCTCAAATCTGAAGGATTAGATCCTGTCGTGGACTTCACTCCTCCTAGTGAATCACGGCATAGCGCTAAAGCGAAGGCCTATCCCCTGGAGTTGTTGGCCCGCAAGGCGGACAACTTCCTGAATTCCACGTTCACCAACCTGCCTTCCGTCCAGGAGCTGGAAGAACGCAATATTCTGGAAATCAGTGCTCACGATGCGCGTGCCCGCGGCATTGCCGACGGCGCCAAGGTTCGCGTCTTCAATTCGCGCGGAGAAATTCAACTCACCGCTCGCCTAGACGGCCGCGTTCAGCCCGGTGTCGTCTCCGCCAAATTGAATTGGGCGAAGCTCACCCCGGGTCAACGAAACATCAACGTCCTCACTTCAGAAAAACTCACCGACATGGGCAACTCCGCCACGTTTTATTCCGTCTTGGTTGAAGTGGAGTTGTCTAAGCCGGCTTCCTGAAATAGAACGAAAACAGCACAAAGTATAGAAAGGGCAGTGCTTAGGTTTGGACGCTTCGCACGGCTCTACCGTATAATGACCGTTTTCCATAATCCCAGAGTTTGAGGTAGTAGCGATTCTTCGCATGCAACAGGATAGTCCTGCAGTCGCGAAGAGCGGGCGCACTGTTGCGGGCGCTGGCTCGCTTTCATCCTCTTCCCGGACGATTTTGAACCTAAAAAACCACGGCTCCGGCCACCCCATCCTCAGGCTCTTGTTGAGTCTTCTTCTCGTGGCTTGTCCGCTCTGGGGGCAGGAAAATGTCATCACCGAGATCGTGGTGCATGGGAATCGCCGGATCCCGGTGGACACCATCAAAGCCAGAATCTTCACTAAGCCCGGCGACATTTACGATCAGGCCGCCCTCGAGCGCGACTTCAATTCTCTCTGGAACACCGGCTATTTTCAGGACATTCGTATTGAGCGCGAACAGACACCCAAGGGTTGGCGGATTCATGTCTACGTTTCAGAACGGCCGACCATACGCGAAATCAACTACAGCGGCCTGAACTCGGTTTCCACCAGCGATGTCCTCGACCGTTTCAAGGAGCGCAAGGTGGGGCTCACGGTCGAAAGCCAGTACGACCCCACCAAGGTCAAGAAGGCGGAGGTTACGTTGAAGGAACTGCTGTCCGAACATGGCCGCCAGTTCGCGACCGTGCGCACCGAGGTGCGGACGATCCCGCCCGCGGCCGTGGGCATCACCTTCGTTGTCCGCGAAGGGCCCAAGGTCAAAGTCGGAAAGATCCGCTTCCAGGGCAACAAGCACGTGAGCAGCAGGACCCTGCGGAGCGCGATGAAGAACCTGCGGCCCATTGGAATCCCGCACTCCATCTTCTTGGAGAACATCTTTGCCAAAACCTACGACGCCAGCAAGCTGAACGAAGACACGGAGCGAGTTCGCGCCGAATACCAGAACCGCGGATATTTCAAAGTGCTCGTCGAAGACCCCAAGACCCAGATCCACGACACTGGCGGGGGCTTCAGCATCCCCCTGTTTCACGGCAAAGGCAAAGCGGTAGACATCACGATGCCGATCGAAGAAGGTGATCGTTATCGGCTGGGCTCGATCACTTTCAAGAACAACAAGGCGGTCACCAATACGAAGGCGTTGCGCGGCCTGTTTCCCATCAAAGACGAAGACATTTTCAGCCGGGAAAAGATTGCTAAGGGACTCGAAAACCTGCGCGATGCCTACGGCGAGCTGGGCTATATCAATTTCACCCCCGTGCCGGACACCACCTTCGACGAAGACAAGAAATTAGTGAACGTGATTATCGACGTCGATGAGGGAAAGCAGTACTACGTGCGGCGCATCGAATTCCAGGGCAATACCACAACGCGCGACAAGGTCATTCGCCGCGAACTTGCCTTGGAAGAAGGTCAGATCTACAACAACAAGCTCTGGAAGTATAGTCTGCTTCGGCTGAATCAGCTTGGCTTCTTCGAGCCATTGAGGCCCGAAGATCCCAACACCACCGAGCGCAAGCTGAACGATCAGGAAGGCACCGTCGACCTGACCTTAAAGGTCAAGGAGAAGGGTAGGAATCAGATCGGCCTCACCGGCGGCGTGAGTGGCTTGGCCGGAGCTTTTGTCGGCATCAACTACTCCACCAACAACCTGTTCGGCCTGGGCGAAACCCTAAACGTTCAGGCCAGCGTGGGCAATCGCCAGCGCAACATCATGTTCGGGTTTACCGAGCCCTATTTGTTTGACCGGCCTTTGCAGTTCGGGTTCACCGTGTTCACGCAGAAATACAATTTTGACCAAGCCAATCAATTACAGATTCTGACCGGCCAGAGAACGAATTTTTCCCAGGCTGTCCTCAACACACTGCAGAATTTCACCCAGGCAACTACAGGCTTCACAGTTTCACTCAGCTATCCCCTCCATCGTTCCTTGAAGCGCGTAGGCCTCACCTATTCGTTTGATAACTCCTCCACCCAGGTCTTCAGCGCCGCTTCTCAGGCGCTCTTTCAGAACTTGGCCTTCCGCGGATTCGCCGGTCCCAATGCCCTCAATGGCGTAAAGACAAGCAAGGTCCTGCCTAACTTCTCCTTCAGCACAATCGACAGTCCTCTTACTCCTCACACGGGTAAAAGTATTTTCCTAGGTGGGGAAATTGCCGGCTTGGGGGGCACGGTCCAATATGTTCGCCCCATCATTCAGTGGAAGCAGTGGTTCCCCATGCAAAAACGGCGCAATACGATCGGCTACAACATTCAGGCGTCCTTCCTGAGCGGCTATGGCGGACTGGTTGCGCCTCCCTTTGATCGTTTTTACATGGGCGGTGAAAATGATATCCGTGGCTTCGACATCCGCACGGTTTCGCCACTCGCCTTTTTGTCGGACAAAACCGTCATCAATCTGACCAATCCCGATGGAACCTTCGTGCCCAAGGACCCCAGCAATCCACGACGCGGCGCCTATACGATCCCCATTCCGGTGGAACGACTGGTAGCGCCCGGCGGAGACTTTAGCCTGGTCGGCAACGCCGAATACCGCATTTATATCGTGGGACCGGTAGCCCTTGCCCCTTTCGTAGATCTCGGAATCAACTCCATCGTGCGCCAGTCTCAGCTGCGCATCAACTCCGGCCAGCTCCAGGACATCAACAGCACTTTCTTCGGCTGTCCGGCGCTGGACACCGGTTTCAATTGTGTGGGTGGAAGGCGTGTTACCTTTCCCGCGGACCTGAGCCCCATCAGCGGCACCAACTATACTCCGCGGATGTCGACCGGCCTGGAATTGCAGGTGTTCTTACCCGTTATCAACGCCCCCTTCCGCGTCTATTGGGCCTACAACCCGCTCCGCCTCGATACCACCAGCGGTCCTGGCCCAACCAAGATCACCCGCGACATGTTTCCGCCGGGTGGCTCCGGCGACTTCACTTTTCAGCAGGCGCTCAGTCTCTTCGGCCCGAATTATCTGCTCCGCGAGCCGCGGAAAACCTTCCGCTTCACCGTCGCGACCACGTTCTAACCAGTCGATTGCGACCGCCGCCTGGTTTGACGCTAAGTCGATAACCCTCCTATAATGAACGCACCCGCACCATGAAGAATGATCATCCGGTCGGGTGATCAGTACGCGTTCCGGTTCGGTGTGAGGAACTGGGAGACCCGGCCCCCCTGCCTCAAATTATGAGGGTCCGGTTTGACCCGGAGCTCGTAACCCAGTAAGGACTGGGAATAGGTTCTGAGAATCCCGAAACATTCTCAAGGAGTCCAAGCGATCCAATGAACAGCAAGATTGTGCGAATCATCATGGCCGTGACGTTCGCCCTGCCCATGGCCACTCTGGCCCAAACTGATAATGCTGCCGCTAGTCCCGTCGCCCCTACCACGACCGCTCCGGGACCCACGAAGCTAGGTGTTATCAGCGTCCAAGACTGTATTCTCGCCACCAACGAGGGGCAAAAGGAATTTGAGGCGCTCGGCAAGAAATTCGAACCCACGCGCAATGAGCTGAAGTCTCTCAATGATGAAATCGACCAACTCAAAAAGCAGCTCGATGCCCAAGGTTCCAAGATGAACGAAGAAGCGCGCGCCGGCCTCGTTCGCCAGATCGAAACCAAACAAAAGGTGCTGAGCCGCAAGCAGGAAGACGCGCAGAACGACTTCGTGGGACAGCAGAACGAGATCGCCCAGAAGATTCTGCAGAAACTGGGTCCGGTAATCGACAAGTTCGCCAAGGACAACGGCCTCGGATTAATTATCGATATTTCCAAACCGTGGCCCGACGGCGCGGTGCTCTGGGCCAATCAATCGGTGGACATCACCAAGCCCATCGTGGATCTGTACAACGCGCAGGCTGGCGTGCCCGCAGCCCCGTCGGCATCGCGGCCGAGCGGCACTCGTCCTGCAGGTACCACGAGTAAGCCGGCGCCCCCCCCTGCTCCCAAACCACAGGGCAATCCGCCCAAGTAATTCCGGGCACCTCATCGCTCAATAGAGTTTCCCGGGGCCGCTTTAGGCGGCCTGGTGCGCAGTTCGTTCCTGTGGTGTCTCTATGAGTAGCTGGGGAAAGCGCCAATAGTTTTTAAGGAGGGCAGCTCTTCAATCTGCACCTGAATTTCCGTGGGCCGGCTCCTAGAGCTGCTCAGGAGCAACCCCGGAGGAGTGTCGTGAAAATAGCAGGGCGCTTCAGCCCGGGGTCTGGTTGGAAATCAAATTGAAACCAGTCTCGCAGGGACGACACACGCGCGCGCCGAAAAAACGGTGCTCTTAACCCTCGGCGCAGGAGGACACCATGTTCGCGAACACCATATTAAACCGGCCCAACCCTTCGCGGCGAAAATGGACAACAGTGTTTTCCTTCCTCGTGCAATCAACCGCCGTCGCGCTGCTGCTGATCTTGCCACTCTTCTATACGGAAGGACTGCCGACGCTGAAACTCCTCCCTCGTATCATCTCACTGCCGGTCCCGTCCGGAAACCCGCCCGTAACGTCCCCCACACATTCACCAGCGGCCGCCACAAGCAATTTTGCAGGGCACGCCTTCGAGGCCCCGCGCTGGATCCCGCGCGGAATTCCAGTAATGGACGACCACGGGGTAGTCCCTATTCCCAATGGCCTGCCCACAGTGGAAGGCGCAACCGGACCAGTTGGAGACGCCAATGGAGTCCTAAACTTTATTTTCGGCCCGGCCAATCGAGGCGTCATCCCCATCCGGCCCTCCGTTCGGCCGCCTCAGCGGGTTTCAGTCATGATGGAAGGCTTACTGATTCATCGCGTCCAGCCTCTCTATCCGCCATTGGCCAAAGCCGCCCGCATCCAGGGAACGGTGCAACTGCAGGCCATCATCGGCAAGAGCGGCACGATCCAGAACCTCGAGGTGCTCAGTGGCCATCCCATGCTGGTGTCGGCCGCAGTCGAGGCCGTTCGCCACTGGCGCTACCGTCCCTACATCCTTAACGGGGAGCCGGTCGAAGTAGAGACCCAAATCACAATCAACTTTGTGCTCTCGCGAAATTAGATTTTTTCCGACTAGCACCCAGGTAACATTCGCGGTGAGTCGCGTGGCCGATATAATCAAAACAGTGGCCACAATCACCACAGGGAAACTCATCCGCAGCGCAACCCGGCCGACCTGGGCCGAGGTTTCGCTCTCTTTTTTGCGGCAGAACTTTCGCATCGTGCAGCAGCACGTGGGCCCCGCGGTAAACGTTTGCGCCGTTGTCAAAGCTGACGCCTACGGCCATGGCGCGGTGGAATGCTCGCTGGCATTGGAAGCCGAAGGCGCCAAGTGGCTCGGCGTGACTTCGTTGGACGAAGCCATTCCTCTCCGCGAAGCCGAAGTCAAAATTCGCATTCTGCTCATGACCGGCTTCTGGCGGGGAGAAGAGGAAGAAATCGTTCGCCTTGATTTAACTCCCACGGTTTGGGAGCCCTGGCAAATCGAGTCGCTCGACAGAGCAGCGGCCCTGCTGGGCGTCTCCCGGCATCCGGTGCACCTGAAGGTTGACACGGGCATGGGCCGCCTTGGAGCCGCCTTGGAAGACTTGCCCGCGATTTGCTCGCTGCTCACGAATGCACACCACCTTTCTCTCGAAGGATTGTCCACCCACCTCGCATCCTCCGAAGTCCTCGACGCGCCTTCCGCAGAAGAACAGATGAAGCGCTTCGACGAAGCCCGCCGCGTCGTGCGAAACGCCGGTCTTGAGCCCACGCTCAATCACGTGGCCAATACCTCGGCCGCCATTTCCCGCCGGCAGTCGTGGAACAACCTGGTCAGGCCCGGCCTCGCCCTCTACGGCTACTATCTCCCCTTTCAACGCGCGGGAAGGGAGGTCAGCGGTGGCAAGTGGCGTCTGGCCGTTAAACCCGTTCTCACCTGGAAGACGCGAATTCTTGCGATACGTGACGTTGGTTCGAACCATGCTTTGGGATATGGGGGCACCTACGTGACCAAGGGCCCGACCCGCGTTGCGGTTTTACCCGTTGGCTACGCCGACGGTCTGAATCGCGGCCTTTCGAATCGCGGCCGTGTCATCGTGCGCGAGCATTACGCTCCGATCGTCGGCCGAATTTCGATGGATTTAACCTTGGCCGACATCACCGGAATCCCCGGCGTTGAGGTCGGCGATGAAGTGATTCTCCTCGGCTCCTCCGACGGGCTGAACGTCGACGCCCGCGAGCACGCTGAGTTGGCCAGTACTATCCCTTACGAGATCCTCTGCGCAATTTCCAAACGCGTACCAAGACGCTACAACAACTAGGCCGCGTTCGCGCATGTCGTCTCATTCAGCCCCCCGAAGAACCTGGCGTGCACTACCTGCCCGCCTGGCTCGGGCAAAGTCCGGTTGGCCAGATCGAAAAGAAAAGCGTCCCAGCGCATGTGCTACAATAAATATAACTAACTGGTTAATTAATTAGATGGCTACGCCGGTCAAATCTGGTTTAGGTTTCCGCCGCCGGCCCCAGCAGACGCGTGCCGCCATTCTGCAAGCAGCCATCCAGGAATTCGCCCACCACGGCATCGCCGGCGCGCGCACCGACGCGATCGCCCGTAGCGCCGGCGTCAACAAGGCGCTTCTCTATTATTACTTCAAAGACAAGCAGACGCTTTACGGCGCCGCCATGGATCATGCTTTCCGCCAGCTCAGTACTCACATGACGGCTGTCTTGGATCGCGACCTGCCGCCGGGCGAAAAGATGCGCACTTACGTAGGCGAGTATTTTGATTTCATTGCCGGACATCCCTTGAATCGCGACCTGGTGCAAAGGGAGATGATGCGCGCCGGTCACACTTCCGCGCATCTTGAGCGCATTGCCAGGCGCTACTTTCAGCCCCTTTTTATCAAATTGGGAGAGGTCATCCGTGCTGGCAGCGCCTCGGGCGAGTTTCGCCCCGTGGACCCCGTGCAGTTCGTCCCCTCGATGGTCGCGCTCGTCGTCTTCTACTTCACCAGCGCTCCCCTGATGAAAACGGTGACCGGCTTGGACCCGCTATCGCCGGAGCGCATCGCGGCTCGTCGCGCTGCTGTGCTGGATTTCGTTTCCGCTGCCTTGTTTCGTAACGCGAGCCCTAGCGCTGAAGGAGAACGCAAGTGAGCGCCCGCAGCAGAGTATTCATCCTCCTCGGCATCGTCACGTTGATCTCGCTGGCCTACTACTGGTTCTCGACCGACCACAGCCGCGATCTCGTGCTGATCGGCACCGTGGATTCCAACCAGGTGATCGTCAGCCCGCAGATCCAAGGGCGTATCCAGAAATTGTTGGTTGACGAAGGCACGCAGGTAAGAGTGGGCGACTTGATCGCCATCCTGGATCCCTCGGAGCTGGAAGCCCAGGAGCGTGCCGCGGCCGCCACCATTGCCAGCCTGCGCTACAAGGTGGACGAGACCCAGTACACTGAGCGCTCCACCAAGGGTTCGACTTCGAGCGACGTCCTGAACGCGCAAGCCCGCCTGCAATCGGTCAGGGCCCAACTCGCGCAGGCAGAAGCCACCCTGCAACGCGTGGAAAGCGACAGCCGCCGCCTCATTGAATTGGCCAAGGCTGGAATCGCGTCGGACCAAGAGCGTGTGCAGGCGGAGGCCACTCTCAGGGCCCAGCAGGCCAGCGTGCAGGCCCTTAAAGATCAGGTCAACGCAGCCCAGGCGGATCTGGCAGCGGCCGTCGCCCGCACTCATCAGGCCAGTGCTGCCCAAAGCACTGTGGCCTCCACGCGCGGCCAGCTCGCCAATGCCGAGGCCCAGATGAAAGAAGCGGAAGTCCGCCTCGGCTACACGAAAATCTACGCCCCTGTGACCGGAACCGTATCCGTGCGCGCCGCTCGTGAAGGCGAAGTTCTCAATCCCGGCCAGCCCATCGTAACCATCGTGGACTTGAGCGACACCTGGGCGCGCGCCGCTATCCCTGAAACCTATGCCGATCAGATCGGCTTAGGCGACACCCTGCGGGTCCGCTTGCCCGGCGGCACCCTTACCAGCGGCAAAGTGTTCTTCAAAGCCGCCGAAGCCGATTTCGCTACCCAGCGGGACGTCAGCCGGCGCAAGCGTGACATTAAGACCATCGTTCTGAAGGTGCGCCTCGACAATCCCAAGGGCGCCTACGTCCCCGGCATGACCGCCGAAGTGCTGGTCTCCTCCGACCAGATCAAAGGACACCACATCAGCCAGGAAGCCTCAGCGGGGAAGTGATGATGAGCGACCCTAAATCCGGCAATGGCGGTAACACCGGCAACGTAGGGACAGCGGCCCTCGCCTGTCCGGACCATGGTGGACCAGCCGCCAAAGCCATTGAAGTGGATCACATTGTCAAGAAGTATAGAGACTTCACGGCCGTAGACGGCATTTGCTTCAGCGTCGCTGACGGCGAGATTTTCGGTCTGCTTGGTCCCAACGGCGCCGGCAAGTCCACCCTCATCCGCATGATGACGACGTTGATCCCCATCACCGCAGGCCACGCCCGCATTTCCGGCCACGACGTGGCACGAGAGCCCGACAAAGTACGCCGCGTAATCGGAGTTATCCCGCAAGCACTGACCAGCGATCTGGACCTGACCGTGGAAGAAAACCTGAACATCTACGCCAAGCTCTACGATGTCCCGGGCCACGAGCGTAAGCAAGCGATTGATGAATTGTTGCAAATCGTCGATCTCACCAAATGGCGCGGCGCCCAGACGAAAGCCCTTTCCGGCGGCATGCGCCGCCGTTTGGAAATCGCCCGTGGCCTCGTCCACAGCCCCACAATTTTCTTCCTCGACGAGCCGACCACGGGCCTCGATCCGGTGTCGCGCGTGGCGGTCTGGGAGATGCTCACCAACATCAGGAGCCATCGCCAGCTGACCATTCTGCTCACCACCCATTACATGGACGAAGCCGACCGTCTGTGCGACCGGATTGCCATCGTTGATCATGGCAGGCTCGTCGCGCTCGACACTCCCGTGGCGCTGAAATCGAGCGTTCCTGGGTCCACAGTAATCGAAGTGCAGTTCGAGAATTCCCCCGCCGACTGGGAGCAGCGCCTGCACGGACTTGGCGAGGTGACCTCCGTCCAGTCCGAAGGCGCGGCCATGTATCGCGTCCTGACCAGCGAGGGTACGCGCACCACGACGGAATTGGTGGAAATGTCCGTGCGTAGCGGGGTCCGCATCCGGTCGCTTACCGTGCAGAACACCACCTTAGACGACGTATTCGTCCATTACACGGGGCGGCAACTCCGCGACGAGCTGGTTAAGCCGCTTGGGTTCGTCATGCCGCCACGCCCGGGGATGCAGCCATGAACCGCATGCTGGCCATTATCGAGCGGGAAATGCGCAAGTTCTTCCGCTCACCCGCCCTGATGTTGGTAGCGATGATTTTTCCCCTGGTGCAGCTCATCGTGCTGGGAAATGCATTTGGTGGAAAAATTCGTGACGCAAAGCTGGGAGTAGTTGATCAGGACGGCGGCACCCAGGCTTTAAAGGTTCGTGAAGCCTTCGATTCCGTTCATGCCAACATTCGCACCTTCGAGCCCGTCTACTACGACAACGACAAGCAGGCAATGGAGGACGTGCGAAACGGAAAAATCCAGGGTGCGGTGGTAATCCCGCCGCAGTATTCCCGGCGTGTCTACGAGGAAAACCATCCCCGCATCGCCCTCGTAGTGGACAACTCGGATAATTTTATGAGTTCCACGCTCCAGTCAGAAATGACCGAGCTGACCAGCGCTCTGAATGAGCCCAACGTCGAGCCGCGTATCCTGCAGAAAACGGTATTGGACATCGTCGAACTGTATCCCTACATCGAGTACATGAAATATCTGCTCCCCGGCTCGATCACACTGGCCATGTTCGTCTCCGTGATGATCGGTGGAGGCATGTTGTACATAGATGACAAAGCCCGCGGCGTGCACGAAGGCTACCTGGTGACACCCATTACCAAGACTGAGTTGGTGGTGGGCTTAAACGTGGCCGGGGCCATCAAGGCCGTGTTAACGGGCGTGGTCATCACGATAATCGGATCGCTGTTAGCCGGGGTGAGCACCATTTTCGATCCCTTCATCGTCTTCGGCCTCGCGCTGATGATCCTGCTGACCTCGCTGGCCTTCAACACCATGATGTTTCTTCTTATGGTCCGCGTCGAAGACCCGTTGGTCCCACGTGCTATTTTTGGAATCCTGAACACGCTGCTGTTTTTCCCCAGCGGCTCGATCTATCCGATCCAGGCCTTTCCCCTCTGGCTAAGAGTCATCGCTAAAGGCGACCCCTTCACCTACGCCGTCCACGGGTTTAAAGCGCTCCTGCTGAAAGAAACCGGCCTGGCCGCCATCTGGCCCGACATGATCTACCTGTCGATCTTCGCGGTAGTGACTTTCAGCATCGCGGTCCCATTGTTCAAGCGGACACTGTGACGGTTTCCAATTGCCAATTGTGGATTGCTAATTGTGGGAACCAAGATGGACAAAATTGGAAATTGGCAATGGGAAATCCGCAATTCAGCCTGGAACTTTTTGTATTTCGCCGGTTTCCGTTATCCTAGCTAGGAACCAATGACCCTGATGGACGCCAAGCCACCCGACCTCGCACGCGAGCGGCGTCGCAGGATTACCCTCACAATTATCATCGCGGTTGTTTTGATTGCGGCCGCTCTAGCATGGCAGTTCCGATATTGGCCGGAAGAGCATGTAGCCGACAAATTCTTCGGTGCCCTGCAAAGGGAGAACTACGAAGCTGCCTACGGCATTTATTTCGCCGATCCAAACTGGAAGCAGCACCCTCAGAAGTATGCGCTGTACGCCTTCAATGATTTCTACCGGGACTGGGGACCGAGTGGCGAGTGGGGCATCATCAAGAACTACAAAATCGAAGTGGCAGGCACCTGTCCCGGAGGCAGCAAAGGGGTAGTAGTTCAGCTAATCGTGAACGGTCGCTCCGACCGCGCCCGCGTCTGGGTCCAAAAATCCGACAAAACCCTCAGTTATCCGCCGTGCTGAACAGCATCAATACTTTCTTCACCGCCGAAAGGCGCCGAGTTCGCCAGAAGCTATGCTCCTGGTATCTCACCACACAGGAGTTGGCCCATGAACACTTTCTAGGAGCATCACCAGCATGGCATTCGATTCCGATACCATTGCTTCGACCCGGATCCTGCTCAACGGCGTCATCCCACTCTTCCAGCAACCCGAGCCGGTCGTCGGTTTGTTCGGCACCTATCGGAATCAGTACCCGGTCACTCCAGATGTGTTGCGGGACGTTGCCCAACAAGTTCAGAACGGGGCGACTAACCCGACTAACCGCTCTACAAAATGGAACCATGGAACAATGGAACGCTGGAAGCTCCCCAAGGGCGAAGGGGGACAGGCTGTAGAACCTTACTTCCGCCGTGCCCAGCCCGACCAGGTGGTCCTCATCCGGAAGGCACGCGAACCAACCCGCGTCCTGACCGCCATTGGGAACAAGAAGGACAACCGCGGGCGTCTCCAACTAGCCCAGCGCCGGGTCGTGCAATACAACTTCTACGTCCACCATCGCAACGGGGGCCGGATCTTCGTTCGCATCCAGCCCTACTTCCCCTTTTCCGCACGCTTCTGTCGCAACCAGCACCACTGGCTAGCCCGCCACCTGCGGCAGGAAGGAATCGACTTGCGGCAAACTACTCACGCTTTCTTAGGTTGCCGCCATCCCCAACGAATGGAAGAACTGGCCGACTCTCAGACCCCACCCGATCTGCTGCTCTGCGGCCGCAAGCGGCTCAATGGCTTCACCTCCGTCTTCACCGAAAAAGAAGGACGCCAACCCGCAAAGGAGAACCAAACCCCCGTTCCCCTATGCATAAGCGCCTAAGCCCTCACATGCGCAAAGTGTCCGACCGTCTTCTCCAGCGACGCTTCATCATTAACGTAAAGCCCAGTGGGATGCCGATCAATCTGCCGCATCAACCCCCACAGAACCTTCCCCGGCCCCACTTCCACCAAGGTCTGCACGCCCTGTCCAATCAGCAATCGGACAGACTGTTCCCACTTTACCGCCCCGGTTACCTGGCGGATCAGAGCCCTACGACTGCCGTCGCCATCATTAACCAGCTCGGCATCGACATTGCACGCGACCGGCACGCTGGGGTCCCGGAATGTAAGACTATTTAAGTCGGCAGTCAGCCGATCCTGCGCCGGCTTCATTAGCGAGCAATGGAAGGGTGCACTGACCGGCAGCAGTCTGGCTTTCTTTGCTCCCCGTTCTTCGGCGAGCGTGGCCGCACGCTCTACCGCACCGCTATCTCCGGAGATCACGATCTGTTCCGGCGAATTGATGTTAGCCGGCTCGCACACCTCGCCTCGCGCAGCATCACGGCAAACCGCCATGACTTTTGGCAACTCCATGCCGAGAATTGCGGCCATCGCGCCCACACCCAGCGGCACCGCTTCCTGCATGTATTTCCCGCGCTGGCGAACGGTGCGCACCGCATCGGAAAAAGTGAGAGTTCCAGCGGCAACATGCGCCGAATATTCTCCCAGGCTGTGTCCTGCGACCAAGTCCGGTCTTACTCCGCGCTCCGCCAGAACCCGGCAGGCCGCGACCGACACCGTCAGAATTGCCGGCTGCGTAATCTCAGTCAAACGCAGCTGCTCCTCGGGTCCTTCGAAACACACGCGGGAGAGTTTGTAGCCAAGCGCCTGATCGGCTTCTTGGAAGGTCCATTTGGCGATGCGAAATTTCTCCGCCAATTCCTTCCCCATACCTACCCCTTGCGATCCCTGGCCGGGAAACAGAAATGCGATCTTGCTGTCAGTGGTTGGCATGCTTCCTATCGTCATTTTGAGCCTGGCGACAGAAGGCCGAAGAATCTGCGTGCACAACTGGCTCGTCACCAGACAACTACGTACTCACCGTCGCCCGCGGAATCGACGCCAACTCCCGCTCAATGTCGGCGTTGATGTTGCGCTCGGAAAATTCCGCCGCCACGCGAATCGCATTCTTAATTGCATTGGCGTTGGAAGACCCGTGGGTGATAATGCACACGCCCTTGACCCCCAGTAGTGGCGCGCCGCCATATTCGGTATGGTCCAGACGCCTCTTGAAATCAGTGAAGGCGCTGCGCGAGAGAAGATAGCCCACCTGGGCCGTAATAGTCGCCCTGAGCGATTCTTTTAGAACGTAGCGCACGAGGTTGGCAATTCCCTCGGAAATCTTAAGCGCCACGTTGCCCACGAATCCATCGGCCACGATCACGTCCACCTCGCCGTTATAGACGTCGCGACCCTCCACGTTCCCCACAAAATTTAGCGGCAGTTGTTTCAGAAGCTGGAACGACTGGCGAGTCAATTCGTTGCCTTTGCCTTCCTCCTCGCCGATGGAGAGCAGTCCGACCCGCGGCCGCCGGGTGCCAAAGATGCTGCGGAAGTAGATCGCGCCCATGATTGCGAACTGCTCAAGATTTTCCGGTTTGCAATCGACGTTGGCGCCCACGTCAAGAAGAATAGCCGCCGTGCCCAGCGCCGTGGGCACCACGGCCGCCAAAGCCGGACGATCCACACCTGGCAAAGCGCCGAGGACCATCTTCGCCGTAGCCATCGCCGCCCCGGTGTTGCCGGCGGTGACAAATCCCGAGGCGTGTCCCTCGCGCACCAAACGCAACCCTACCCGCATGGAGGAGTCGCGCTTGGAGCGCACGGCTTTTGCCGCCTTGTCATCCATGCGAATCACTTCGCTGGCATGAACAATTTCCAGAGGCAGTCCGGCAGCCGCGGCATGACGTTCCAGTTCCGCCCGGATCTGCGGCTCCCGGCCCACCAGCAACACGCGAGCACCATAGTGCCGGGCGGCCTGGATGGCGCCTTCGATCTCAGGCTTGGGGGCCCGATCGGAACCCATCGCGTCGAGGGCTATGACGCCTGGCATGGAGGGCGCTGGTGGTTAGCTGGCTTCTTCGACGTCCAGTACTTCGCGGCCCTTGTAATAGCCGCACTTAGGGCAGGCGCGATGTGGCATTTTCTTTTCGTGACAGTTCGGACACTCCGACAGCGAGTGCCGCTTAAGAGAGTCGTGCGCCCGGCGATTGCCGGTGCGCGCTTTTGAGTGCCGCCGTTTTGGATTGGGCATGAAGTCCTCGTTCCTTCTCTGGCTTGTCGTTCTTTCTTAATCTTGTCATTCCCAGCGGCTTAGCCGCGAAGAATCTGTTGCAGCTACTCCAACTTCTTCCGAATTTCCTTGAGCGCGGCCCAGCGTGGATCCTCGAGCGGCTCGGCGCACGAGCACTGTTCCACATTCAGATTCTTCCCGCAATGCGGACACAATCCCTTGCACTGCTCGCTGCACAGCGTCCTGAGCGGAAGCGCCAGCAGGATCTGCTCCCGCAGCACATCTTCCAGCTCGAGCCCGTCGCCGCGATAGTATCCGATCTCCGCCTCGGCATCGCTGACCGACAACTCCTCGGCGCGCGCGTCCACTCCCTGCGGACGATACAGCAGGTCAAACTCCCGGGCCACTTCCTCCTCGACCGGCTCGAGACAACGCGCACAACTGACTTCCAGCCGCGTTGCGAGATTGCCCTTGAGGCGTATGTCGTTGATTACGAGACGCTTGCCGTGGCGCTCCTGAACCAGATCGGCATGGCCGGAAGTCTTCAGCGGCGCCTTCTGCCGAACGTCGTTCCCAAGATCAATCGTATCGGGCCGGATTTCCTCGCGGAAATCAAGCGGATGGCTCTCCAACTCATGGATATCGATGAACATCGGAAATCTCCGCGCCCACCGTAGATACCGCGAAGGCCGCGGAAGCACGCTCAGCAGCGTAAGTTCTCCAGGGAGCAATATTTTAAGAATAAAATCGCGGGCAGGAAGTGTCAAGGAAAGTACCGGTACCGGGGCGGCCGGGGCGGGGGATCACTCCGAGGTGCCCCGCTTTCTCGCGCCGTCTGCGGTCTTCGTCCCGAGCGAGGACCGACCCCAAACGAGGCCGTGTCGCGGGACTGCTTGGCGAGCGTAACCCGCATGTCGTCATCCAATCAAGTTGGTGCCCGTCACCGTCTTGGATTTAAGCGATTTCCCCGTCTCGTAGACTGCTTGTTTTCAGCATCACTGCGTGCGAGAAAATGAAAAAGTCACAAACTCTGAGCGGTGTTCAGCCGCGAACGATCTTGCGAGCATTGGCAAACTCTCTGCCCGTCACCCCAGCACCGGTAGGCGCCTCACCCGTTTCTTGGTCGACGCACAGATCGCATTGCACAGCGCCGGCGCCACTGGAGGCACTGGTGGCTCACCCGCGCCGCTGGGCGCTTCATGACTATCCACAAAATAAGCCTCAACCACCGGAGCCTCATTCATGCGGATCGGCTCATAGTCGTCGAAATTCCCCTGCACTACCCGGCCTTTGTCGATGGTGATCTGCGCCCGCAACGCGTTAGTCAGACCGTAAATCACGCCGCCCGAAATCTGCTGTTCCAAAATGCCGGGATTGATCACCTGCCCGCAGTCGATGGCGGCCACCACGCGATGCACCTTGGGCTGATTGTTCTCCATCGAGATCTCGACCACCTCGGCCATGTAGCTGCTGAAACATCCAAAGCATGCCAGGCCCTGATGATGTCCAGCAGGCAGAGCCTTGCCCCAGCCTGCCTTTCCAGCCGCCAACTGCAAAACTCCGCGCATCCGCCCTGTCTTCCAGGTGGCATCGAAGTACTTGATGTCTTCATCTTTGGCAAGCAGATGCAAACGATAGTCGAGCGGGTTCTTGCCTGCCGCCGCGGCCAACTCGTCAAGGAAGCATTCACTGGCAAAAGCAGCCTGCAGTGCGTACACCGACCGCATCCATCCCAAAGGCACCGGGGTTTCGGTTTGAACGTATTGCAACAAGGCATTCGGCAAGGAATACACGAGAGCCACTTCGTCCTTCAGATCAGGATCGACGCCGCCCTCCAACTGCGCTCCTTTCTGAGCGTTGATCGAGGGGGCCACAATCACATGCGAAAGCGCCGCCGGCCATCCCTGCCCATCGAGTGTCGCGCTCATCTTGTGATAACTGGCAGGACGATAGGTGGAGCAGCGCATGTCGTCTTCGCGCGTCCAGAGCACCTTGACCGGTGCGCCGATCGCCTTCGAGACCAACGCTGCTTCCACGGCATAATCGTGCTCTAATCGCCGGCCAAATCCTCCGCCCATCAGCGTGACATTGACCTTCACCTGGTCAGGATCGAGTCCGATCGCGGTCGCCACCGAGTCGCGCACATCCTGCGGCACTTGAGTTGGCGCCCACAACTCACACTGGGAGCCTTGATAATGAGCGGTGCAGTTGCCCGGCTCCATGGGCGCGTGGGCCATGAAGGGAAGCTCGTACGCGGCCTCGATCCGCCGGCCGCCGGCTTTCGACACATCTCCGACCGCGTAAAGCGCCACGCCCTTTTTTGCCGCGGCCTGTTTGAGTTCGTTGCTGATGGCCGCCGAATTCAGGTCTTTATGCGCACCTTCATCCCAAGTGACATTCAGGACTCTCCGGCCTTCCATGGCGGTCCACACGCTATCGGCGACTACCACCGCCGCCGATTCGCCAATTTTTCCCACGTAACTCACGCCCGCGATCTTTTTTGTCTCTTTGTCATCGAAGGAAGCTACCTTGCCGCCACACACTGGACAGCGAGACAACACCGCATACTTCATGACCGGCAGCCGAAAATCGATGCCGTATCCCGCCGTGCCCTGCACCTTCGCCCGAGTGTCGAGCCGCGCCGCTGGCGTCCCCACCAGCTTGTAGTCTTTAGCCTGTTTGAGCGGAGGGTCGGCAGGGATTGGTAATTCCGCCGCACGGCTGGCGAGTTCTCCGTAGGTAAGCCGCCGATTGGACGCCAGGTGGCTAATGGTACCGTGTTCCGCTTTGCACCCCGACCGCGGCACTCCCCACTCGAAAGCCGCGGCGCTGATCAGCATCTCGCGCGCGGCTGCACCAGCTTTGCGCATCGGATCCCACGCCGTGCGGACGCTGGCGCTACCCCCGGTGGTTTGATCGCCGTAGAGCGTGCTCGCGCCTGCCTGCTCGATCGTGATCGCGTTCAAGTCCGCCTCCAGCTCTTCCGCAAGGACCATCGCCAGAGCAGTCCAAACCCCTTGTCCCATTTCCGAGCGCGCCGCTACGACAGTAATTTTTCCGTCCGGTGTGATTCCGAGATAGGCATTCGGAGCAAAGTTCTTGCTACCCTTCGAATTTCCATGCGGCAAGTAGAACCCGATGACCAGGCCCGCTCCGGCCGCCATTGCCGTGCCCAAAAATGCTCGACGCGATAGCGGACTCATCGCACACCTCCCGCCGCCACTCGCTGAATCGCGCGTCGAATCCGGTCATACGTCCCACACCGGCAGATATTTCCCGACATCGCGTTAGTAATGTCCTGATCGGAGGGATGCGGATTCTTCGCCAGCAGCGCCGCTGCTGCCATGATCTGTCCCGTCTGACAATAGCCGCACTGCGGGACGTCTTCGGCGATCCAGGCCTTCTGCAACACATGCAGCCCGTTTGCTGAGAGGCCCTCGATAGTCGTCACATTCTTGCCGGCAACTTGCGAAACTGGCGTAGAGCACGACCGCACCGCTGCTCCCTCAACGTGAACCGTGCAAGCCCCGCACAGCCCGGCCCCGCATGCGAACTTGGTGCCGGTCAGATTCAGCGTGTCGCGCAAAACCCAGAGTAGCGGCGTGTCCGGAGACACACTGACCTTGCGCTCGCTGCCGTTTACCCGGAGAGAGATGTCCGCCATGGTAGGCCCCGCTTGTTTTTGGAGAGGCAGAACATCGTACTCAAAACCGGGCAAAAGAGGAACCGGATTTCCAAGTGTCACCTGCCGGAAGGGCTTCGGCTGCGGCGTGGTGCGACAGCGCGGCACTCTCGAAGGTGCGATTCAAGAACTCGTCGATTCATCTGGACAATCGTCCGACCTAATACCCCTGAAATTGCCGCGTTAGCTACGCCGTCTCCCGCCGATTACCCGCGGGATCCTGCCGACCGATTAATCGGGGCCACCGGGCGCGCAGAAGGCCTTCCCCATATCACCCGCGACCAAAGAATGCGCAGCAGTCCGGTGCTGAAAACGATCTGGTAGCGTGAGGCAAAACCAACGTCCGAGATTCCTCGGCGGCTGAAGCCCGCTTTGGAACGACAAGACATCTTGGTCTTCTGAGACTGATAGCTGAGAGCCCAATCTGCCCACTGCCCCACTATTTCAATCCTGCCAACTTCGACGAGGCCAGACTGGCTACCTCGCTATTAGGATTTTCTTTCTGCACCTGCTCGTAGATGCGCTTGGCTTCCTGCGGCTGGTGCTTCTCTTCGTACAGATCCGCCAGTTCCAACTGCGCCGTCGCTTTGCCCACAGATCGCGTCGGCTTCGCGATCAGCTGCTGGTACATGTCGATGGCATTTTTATCGCGATTGCTCTTGCGATAAACGGAAGCCAGTGCAAACTTGGCCAGCGCTGATACATCTTCGTGATGAGACGAGGCAACATTCTTCAGGTCGCGCTCGGCTGCGGCATTGTCGCCCAACTGCGATGCCGTCATTCCCGCGAAGTAACGCGCGAACTCGCTGGCACGAGTATGGGGATACTTGTCGACAATTGCCTGAAATTCTTTATGTGCCTCGGTGGCGCGATCTTTGGCAGAAGAGAAGCTGGCCACATCCGGTTGTGCCGGAACACCCGCGGGACGAATCTGCGCGTTGAGGGTGCGGAGGGCCTTGCCAAATTCAGTGCTGGCTTTCAGATCCTGATTCTGGAGGTAGTACCAGGTCGCTAGCGCGGCTGCAGCCACCACCACCACGATCGCGGCCGCGGTTATGAGCTTGCTCTTGTGCTCCACTGTCCAATGGACAGTCTTCTCCGCCGCATTGATGGTGGCTCTGCTGAACTTGTCTTCCTTAAGTGAATGTCGGGTTTCTGCGCGCACGAACTTCCCTTCTGCAAACCGCGATTGAGACCTTCAAGTGGGTTGGACGGAAGCTACCTGGGAGCCTCCTCCAGCAGGCCCTGCTCCAGTTTTTCCTGGCACTCGATGCAGTGCCGAGTCCACGGCACCGCTTCCAGACGTTTGGAATTGATCTCCTTGCCGCAGGAGATGCACTCGCCGAAAACACCCTTGCGGATGCGGTCCAGCGCACTCTCCACCATCTGCAGCAGTTGACGCTCATTGTTGCTCTGGTGAAAGAGAAATTCCTTGTTGTAAGAGCTGGCCGCCCGGTCGGCGATGTCCTGCGCCGAGTCCTCGTCCGCGCTGCGCCCATCTTGCTCGGTGCGCGACACGTTACGCCGCAGTTCCTGTTGCCGACTTTCCAGCCTCTTCTTGAATTGTTCCAGCTTCTTCTTTTCCATGTAAGACTCGGCCAGGGCCCCACAGGCGCTGCCCCGAATGCTTTCCTGTCTTTTGGTCAAACAAAAATGATATCTGCCGAACTCAAGATGCGTCAACTGCCTGCCGCCCAACCCGCCCAACCCGCCCAACTCAACTTATGCACAGACTCCGTGCCCCAACCCGCCCAACTGAGTTAAGTTGTGTAATCTTCAGCGCGCTCTCCAAAATGGGACCCGTGATGCACATGACCGATTCTCGCGATATCCTGCGGGGTTGTTTTTGGTATTTCTGTGCCACCGTCCAGCGCGAAATCGGTACGCACCCACACACGTCAGCCGTGCCACAAGTTCCTCTAACAATCGGCGCGGCTTCAGTCGCTGGCCGTAGCAATTGCGCCCAACCATTTGTTCCTATCCATGTGGATAGTCCCGCTCCCGATCAGATAGACCACTTTCTCTCTTCCGAGCCAAAACACCTCGCTGAACCAGTTTTTGAATTCACCCGAATCTTCCATGCAGGCATAGACTTGCCGCCTTGGCTCCGGCTGTTTGCTGACCCTCGGGCGAGTTGGAATTCCTCGTGCTTCCTCCCAATCACGAATTGAGAGCGCCAGAGCTCTCAGCCAAGATCCAACATGGAGGTGGCCCATGAAATCAGTCAGAATGCTAGCTGCGAAGGCGGTCCTGCTCGGGACCGTGGCCGCGCCTTTCCTCGTGCTCCCTGCTCTCGGTCAACAGGAAGTTGACCCCACGAATTACCCGCTTCCTGAGGCAACGAAGACCGTTGCCCTCTCCGCAAAACCGGCCATGACTGTTCACAAACAGGCCACCTCCGCCGCTCACAGACGCGCCTCGGCGAAGCAGAACGCACGCTTGCGGCACGTAGCCGTTAAAGTTAAGCAAGAGAGATTACTGGCTGCCAAGTAAAGTAAGCCCCTGCGTCTGAAATGAGACCGCGGCGGCGGGATAGGAAACCCCCCAGGCACGGTAGTACCGAGTCTTTTTATCGCGGCAGTGTTTGCGGGAGACTGGCCAAGGTATACGCCAGCACCGCCATCGCTGCCGCATTTTCCTGCAATTCTCGGGGAACGATCTTGTCCAGGGTGTCGGCGGCGGTATGATGATAGTTGAAGTAAGTTCGCGAATCCTGCATGGGAGCGAACCCCGGGACGCCCGCCTTCACCAGCGGCGAAATGTCCGATCCCGGACTGTAGTTCGTTTGTCGCAGGGCATTGCACCCCGTGCTCCGCAACACCTCCAGCATCGGTCGAAGCAGCGGTGCCGCGTCTGGGTTGATTTTGGCGATGAATCCCATGGGATGTCCTGCTCCGAGATCGCTTTCAAGAACGCCCACGTGGTTCGCCATCTCCGCCGCATGTTGCTTCGCGTAAGCGTCGTGTCCTCGTCCGCCGTTCTCTTCGTCCATCCAGCCCACCACTCGGATTGTGCGCTTGGGATGCAGATGCAACTCCTGCATAAGATGTACCGCCTCCATGGCGACCGCCACCCCGGCCGCATCATCAATGGCCCCCGTCCCCAGGTCCCACGAATCCAGGTGCCCAGAGACGACCACCACCTGCTCGGGATGTTCGCTTCCCCTGAGGTCTGCCACGACATTGTGCGACACGATTTCCGGGAACGTTTGCGGCGTAAGCGTCAAATGCAACTGCACTGGACCTTGACTGGCAAGGTGGGCGATTAGATCAGCGTCCTCCGCCGTCACGGCGCCCGCTGGAATGCCTGCGGGCACACTGTATCCGGTATGAGGCAGGCGATACTCCGCGCCTCCTACCGATCGAATCAGCGATGCAGCTGCTCCCAATTCTGCCGCTGCCTTGGCCCCTGCAGCCCGGTAGGCCACCGCTTCTCCATACGCCTCCCCGGCGTATCCCGCCGCCGCTTTCTTCTTATCAAAAGGAACATTGAACAAAACAATCTTGCCCGCAACCTTCTCCCGGCCGAGCGCTTTCAATTCATCAAAACTTCCGACCACCACCACTTCGGTGGTGATCCCACCGGCAGGCGTTGCGCTGCTTCCGCTCAGGGTAGTCACCACAACCCTCTGCGTGGTGCCCGGAGCCTGCCCGGGATAGTGCACGAGTTCGGCGGTTTCAATTCCACGCACCCAACGTGGCAACCGCACTTCCTCCAGGCGCACCTCCAGTCCCTGCAGGCGCATTTGCTCGGCCACATAGTCGACCGCGTGTTCCGCCTGCGGCGATGCTCCCATGCGCGGCCCGATGTTCTCGGTCAGGTGCGCTACCTGGCGGTAGGCGTAGTCACTCGTTAACGCCGCATCCCGAAGAGCGGCCAGATCACTCAGCAGCTGCGGTGGATAAACCACCTCAGGTACTCGGGACCGTTGGGCGCTGCTGACCACCGCAAAGGACAATAGAACAATGAGTGAAACAGCCTTCAAAAGGGGCGATCTCTTTATCAACATTCCTTCAGGCATCCTCAGCGAATCGCAAAGCTTACCAGAACGATTTGGCCATTTCAGAATTTGTCCAGCGACGGCAGCGGCGGCCCTGTGCGGCAAAAAAGAGGCCCCATCTCTGGGGCCGTCATAAAGAGGCAAAACGGTGGGAAAACGGGAAGGCGAAACTTAGGTGTCGTTCTGCGAGCCAGAACGACTTAACAGGAGAAGTCGAGAGCACGGGAATGGAAACTTCATGTCTTGGTCACGGCCTCTTTTGTTGACAAGCAATTGTGCACTTGCGCAGCCAAAGCCAGCGTCTCCACCAGCACCCGACGCGAAAATTACAAGCTCTTGCCCGGCAGGTACTTACCTCATCTTCCTCACACGAGGGTAGGTCCGGTCTCCGGAGAATCCTGTAGATCCATGCTGCAGCAAACTGCACATCCTTGTACACGCCGGTGCTTTCAGCGAATCGTCAGTTCATTGGTCGCCCACCCGCGGAGCGGCAAGGTTCATTTAGCCGCCCGCGTAAGCCGGTGGGAATAAGGCCCAGCAATGTGCCCGCCCCGTCAGGAGCGCCACTTTATTCCGTAAAACAAAAGGCACGGCTCTTCGCCGCGCCCTGACCCTCTATACTGGTAAACGGCCTAACTGTTTCCCGTGACCGTCCGCAGCTTGCCGGGGAGAAAATGATAAGGCGGCCACGGCCCGCTGATTGCCACCTCGCAATTCTTGAGCTGCTTGGCGGCGGTGTTATACCGGTTCTGATACTTCTCGACCGACTTGGAATCGATCAGGTGGGCGATATCAATCAACATACCCTCCGCATCCACTTTCTTACAGCTGACCTCTTCCTCGAGTGGGTTGAAGAGCTTGTGTACCTGGACCGATAGCGCCCGCGCCTTGGTCTGGCGTTCCCGGTCGCGCGACGCCTTGACCCGCAACTGCGCCAGGTACTCCCGGCCGACCGTATCCGGCAGCTGGGTATCGGTCATTGCTTCGCGCAAGGAGCCGTCGCGGACCACCAGCTTGATGCGCATTTCGGCCTTGCCCCGCAGCCGTTGTACGCTCTGGCCAAAAGCTCGCCGGTTAGCCCGGACCGCCTGCCGAAGCGCATCCTCGGTCTCAAAGACTGTGCCGAACCGGAAGGGAAGCACCGTCCCTTGCCGGAAGCACACGCTTACCACCCGCGCATGTTCCAGCACCGCCTTTTCGTTCAGTTCGCCATCGTGTTCGTATTCGCTGACTATAACCGCAAATTCTCCACTCGGATATCCCAGCACGGAGGCGCCTTTCACTCCTTGAATGCCTTCCAACAAAAATGGCCGCCGGGTGCGAGTACCGTTGGAGAGGGCTTGTGACTCAGTGAGGCAGTATGCGTACCACGCCATATCCTGTATCTCCGAAAGCTGCACCCGAGGCAAAAAACCTGCCCCGGGCATGTTTACGAAGTTTGGAACATCGAATCTGGAAGATTGGGCAAGGTACTTCGACGAGTCGGACGTCATCCCCACGTCCTGAGCTTCATCTTACTTCTCCTTACTAGAAAATTGCAACCTTTTCGTAGCACCTTCGTGGGGAGGGGCGGCGGGCTCTGACTCGCCTGAGCCCTGTGGTCGCCGGGTCTCTGTGGGAGGCGAGGCTGGGAGCCGCCATCGGGAACGCCTGCCGGATAGGCGCGCATGAAAGAAGATATCGGCCAGCATCTACTTAAAAATCAATAACATCCCTACTTCTTGCCCTCTGCCCGCGCCCCGGCCCGCTCCTGCAGGGCAAGATTGACCACTCGCAGCATCTCGTCCCAAGGCGCCGGTTTGCCCGTCCAAATCTCAAATTGACGAGCCGCCTGGTGCACAAACATTTCAATCCCGGGAATGATCTCCGTTCCTCTCTCTCTCGCCAGCTTTACCAGGCGGGTTTCTGGTGGGTCATAGACCATCTCAAACAGATAACGCGCATCGATCTCCTTCTCGCCAAGAGGGGACTCCTTGGAACCACCCATTCCCACCGGAGTCGCGTTGATGATCACGTCGAATTTCATCTTCTTCAGGTCGGCGCGTTTCATCAAACGAGCGCGCGCGGAGCGTGCCAACTTTTGCGCCGGTCCCACACTGCGGTTCAGGATGTAGACTTCGCATCCTCTTTCTTTCAACCCAAACACCGCCGCCCGCGCTGCTCCACCCGCCCCCAGCACCAACACCTTGGCGCCTGGCAGCGCGATCCGCTTTTCCAGAGGGCGCACCACGCCCGAGGTGTCCGTATTGAAGCCGTATAGGTTTCCATCCTGCGCCCGAACTACCGTATTGCACGCGCCGATCTTGGTTGTGCTCGAATCGGTGTTGTCCAGGTGCTTCACGATACTCTCTTTGTATGGCATCGTGATGCTGAGCCCGTGAATCGGAATATCGCGCACGCAGGTCAGCAGGTCGCTCAAGGTCTTCGCGTGCAGCGCCAGGTACACACCGTTCACGTTCTCCCGCCGCAGCGCCGTGTTCATAACGACCGGCGAAAGGGAGTGCGCCACCGGATCGCCAGCGACTCCATAGACGCGAGTGGCGGCATCCACCTGCTCGATGCGGTACGTGCTGCGTAATTCCTGTGCAGTCACCTGCCCGGGGCCGGTCTCCTGGCCAACCGTCGCGGACGCAAAGGTGAACACGCTGCCCGCGCGTACTCCCAGCACCCGGCTGATGATTCCTTGCTCGCCCATACACAACCCGATGATGGAGTGCCGGTCGCCGTTCTTCTCCAGGAACTTCATCATCGCCACGTTGTCCGACAAGGTGGTAGCGGTGGTGACCAGCTTGTAGAAGTCCGCCGCTATAGCCACCATCTTCTCCAGGGTCTCGTCGAGTTTCTTCGTTGCCCGGAAGTCGTGATAGGAGAGGATGAGCGCCGCCCGTGTCCGGAGCCGTCGAAGCTGTTCCGGCTTGATGCGGACCGCACTCTGCAGCTCAACATCAACGATTTGACAACCGCTGTCAGCCGCCTTGGCCAGAATCTGCACTTGGGAAGCAACTGACCCGCGAAACTTGCCCCCGCCAGCCGCTCGCCGACACGTGGCTATGCACACCGCGTTGGGGTGAAACTCCATGAATTTCTTGATCTTAGGCAGTGCGAGGCCGGGTTTGGAAAGGTAATCTAGGCGGAATTCCAGGAACTGGTTATCGCGCACCAGCGCCTCGGCCTTGTCCACCATCTCGGTTGCATCCCGCCCGGTTACCGCCACACATACCTTAGGCAGGCGCAGCGGCAAAAACCGCGGTACGACATGGTTGGCGGCAGTGGCCATTTAGGTTAGTCGGCGCGATATTACAGGCCCGTAATTCCAGATGCAACAACGGATTATCCGCAATGGATTATCCGCAAACCCTCGATAAACTTTTTGACCGTGGCCGGCATGGCACCCCCGTAACCTTGACCCATCGGTATCCCCCTTGCTACTTTCCGAATGCAAGGCCTTGTCTTTCGAGCACTTAGCTGGAGACGGAGGCGGACGTCGGGCCGAACCTAGGGCTCGGAGGTAACATGAAGAAAACAGGATTGATATTGACGTTGCTGGCGGCCACCGTGGCGTGGGCGCAGCAGGCCGATCCGGCCGCCGTGGCTGGCGCTACCACCCCGGAGGCCTCTTCTTCTGATTCGGCTCCGGCTGACTCGGCGACGCCGGTGGAGACCAGCAAGAATTATCCCCAAGTGCAGTTCGCCACGCCGACTTATGCTGATCTGTACTGCGCGGGGTTTATCACGAAGCAGCTCCTGCCCAACGCGAATTACGTTGCCGGTGGACTGCAGACTCCGAACACCACCAAGTATGTCAGCGGCGACATTGTTTATCTGGCTGGGCAAGGCTACCAGCCCGGCGCCGAGTACACGATCGTCCGCGAACTGCGCGACGTGAACGAGTTCGAAGCCTATCCTGGCCAGCATCGTCTGGTTGCAGCCACTGGCCAGCCCTACGCCGAGCTCGGGCGCGTGAAGATTCTTGATACCCGAAACAAGACTGCCGTTGCCCAAGTCGAGTACAGCTGCGACGCCATTCTGCCGGGCGACACGGCAATCCCATTCGCCGAGAAGCCGGCGGTCACATACCGTCCGCCTGACAAGTTCGATCGTTTCGCCCCGGGGTCCGGCCGCACTTCCGGCCGCATCGTCCTGGCCAAGGATTTCGACGCCTTTGTCGGCACCGGCGGAAAGGTCTATATGAATGTCGGAGCCAACCAAGGCGTCAAAGTTGGCGACTACTACCGCGCCACTCGTCCCTATACTGACGACCTCCACGATCCGGTCGATTCGCTCTCGTTCAAGGCCGGGATGGGAGACGACACTCAAAAGAAGCCGCCCGCCTGGAAGGTCCCCTTCTACGAGCGTACCAGCTATCACAGCGGCCCGACCCTCAATCCTGCCGACCTGCCGCACCGTGCGGTGGGTGAGATCATCATCATTAGCGTGACGCCGACGACGGCGACCGGCATGATCACGTTCGCCCTGGAAGATGTGCACATCGGCGACGACGTCGAACTGGACGGCGAAGCCCAGCCGTAATTTTTCTCCGCAACTCGACAATCCTGATCGGGGAGGCTTTAAGTCTCCCCGAAATTTTTGTGCTTAGGGGGCAGGCGCCCGGCCGTCCAGGCCAGTGCCACCTCGCCGCTATCCAATTTTTCCCCCTCCCACTTCCAACCCTGCTCTGGGTTGTTTACTCTTAGTAAGACGACCACGGCGGAGATGACGCCCATTTTCAGCCGACTAAAACTTCCGCAGCCTCTGGCCCAGCTGTTCTCTGTTCTGCTGGTCCTGTCCCTGTCGGTCCTCAGTTGGGCCGGTCATCCCAAGCCTCTCTCGGCCAAGCAGCGTCTGAAGCTCTTTGACCAGGTCTGGCAAATGGTGAACGAGCGCTATTATGATCCCGCCTTCAACGGAGTCGACTGGAAAGCTTTGCGCGAACGCTATCGTCCCCGCGTTGCCGGGGTGACCTCCGACGGCAATTTCTACAGCTTGCTCAAAGAAATGACCGGGCAACTGCACGACGCGCACACTCGTTTCCGCTCGCCTCAGGAGCGTCAGCGCTCGGACAAGTCACAGGCGTCGACGGCGGGTATTGCGGTCGGCGAGCTTGACGGCAATCCGGTCGTCATCACCGTCGATGCGGACTCGGACGCCGCTCGTGCCGGCGTTGAGCCCGGCATGATCGTCTCCACCGTGGACGGTGTAGCCTTCGCCGAGCGCCTGCAGCAGGTGCGCGAGGAAGTGGGTACCTCGTCCTCCCAGCGCGCCACCGCGCTGATCAGCTATCACCGCATCCTGACCGGCGAGCCGGAGAGCAGCGTCCGCCTCGGCCTGCTGCGCGCCGATGGTACAACGTTGAACGTCAGCCTCACTCGGCACATCATCCCGCTGGCGCCGCCGGTGATCACGCGCGAGCTTCCTTCCGGCTACGTCTATCTGAGGTTTGGCATGTTCGATGAGCGCGCCGCCCGGGAATTCAAGGACGCGCTCGCCCGTGCCAAGAGCGCGCCGGGAATCCTGGTTGACCTGCGCGGGAATCCGGGCGGTGATCTCGAGACCGCGTTGCGCATTGCCGATGGCTTCTTTGCGGAGAAAGTTTCTTTCGGAAAAGTGATCAGCCGCTCCGGCAAAGCGCCGTCGCTGCTGCTGCGTATTCTGGGGGTTCCTTCAGACCTTGACGTCGGCCATCCCGGCGGGCAAATCTATTCTGGGCCAGTGGTGATCCTGGTCAACGAAGGTTCCGGTAGCGACGCCGAACTTTTCGCCGCCGGCATGCAGGAAAACGGCCGCGCCGCCGTCGTCGGACGCCAAACCTGCGGCTGCGTGCTGGCCAGCATCGCTCACCGCGTTAAGGGCGGAGGCGAACTCGACATCAGCGAGTTCAACATTCTCACCGCCCAGGGCAATCGCCTGGAAGGAACCGGCGTCATCCCCGACGTTCCCGTGCCCCTCACGCTCGAAGATCTCCGCCGCCACCACGACGCCACCCTGCGCGAAGCTGTCGCAATTCTAAATTCCTCGAGTGCAACAAAATCTGCCGTGCGGTAAGCAGGCGCGCTCTAGGCTCTCGGCGACAGGTTCTAGGAGAACCGCGAGTTTACCGCGCTCAGAGCCCGGAGCCAGGCGCCGAGTTAACATACCCTGGTGACACGCTCCTTCCTTGCAGTTGTCATACTTGTTTCGTCGGCACTTGCGCTTGATCCAAACGAGCTCCGGGTGGTCGAACTGCACGGGAAGTACGGGTTCATCAACCGCGAAGGCAAAATGGTGATCCCTGCGAGGTTTGATTTTGCCTGGGATTTCAGCGAGGGCCTGGCAAGCGCGTGGGTCGGACTTCCCGCTGCCTCCAAGGCCGGGTTCATTGACCCCAGGGGGGAATTCGTCATCCCAGCCCTCTTCGATTATGCCCGCGCATTTCACGACGGTATCGCAGCCGTACAAGTCGGGGGCTTATGGGGGTTCATCGATCGAACGGGTCATCCTATTGCAGATGCTGCCCTCGAGGCTGTCGACGACTTTGCGGAGGGTTTAGGCGCGTTTAAGTTCGAAGGTAAGTGGGGGTATCTCGATAAGAAGGGTAGGCGAGCCATCAGTCCTAAGTACGATTTAACATCAGGGTTCTCCGAAGGGCTGGCCCCGGTATATCTCAACCAAAAATGCGGTTTCATTGATAAGAAAGGAACCATTGTAGTTTCCGCCAACTTTGAGAGGTGCGCCGCATTCGCCGAGGGTCTCGCCGCCGTTAAGAGTGGGTTTTGGGGCTACATCGACAAGGTGGGCATATTTCAGATTAAGCCTCATTTTGACAGTGCAGGCGTTTTTTCGGAGGGGATCGCCGCGATCGAGCGCCGAGGAAGATGGGGATACGTCAACCGAGCTGGTGAGCTCATCGTCGAGCCCGAGTTCTTCAGTCCCTCCGGCAGTCCTGCCGCCTACCGATTTTCTGAGAACAAGGCCTGCGTCAAAGAGCGCGTCAAATGGGGGTTTATCGATAAGAAGGGCAAATTCGTGATCGCGGCGAAATTTGTACGGGGCGGAACGTTCAACCATGGCTTAGCGCGTGTGTGCGACGCGCCTAATCACTGCGGCTATATCAATGACAAAGGTGACTACGTCTGGTCGGGCGAGCCCTAACACTCTGCGGGGAAACACCAGATTCTATCAGGGTACGTCTTCAGACATGCCGTAGTTTTCTTAAGACACGAGCGGCTTCGGCTGCGGTGTTCACGCGATTGTGGTTCTTCAGCAGTTTGCCAATGTAGTTCCAGGGCTCTCAGAGACGCGTCGAGTCAGTCATCATAAGCGCAAACAGCAGCGGCAAATAAATAACGGTAGCTTGTAGTAACTGCCGCGCACGCGCCTTAGACATGGCATGAGTAATCGGCAGGTTCAGATTGACCAGCCGCACTGCGAAGTAAAGCAGTCCGACGCTGAGCGCGAACGCGCCCAGCAAGTAAATACGGCCGGCCATGCCCAGCAAGCCAGGCAACAAACTCACGGGTGTCAATACCAGCGAATAGATCAGGATGCGGACAGCGGTGGAGCGGCCGTCGGACTCAACTACCGGCAGCATGCGAATTCCGCCTTTTTCATAATCTTCCCGGTAGAGCCAGGCGATTGAGAAGAAATGCGGAAACTGCCAGAAGAAGAGGATGGCAAAAAGCACCAGCGTACCCCAATCCAGCTGGTTGCGAGCCGCGGTCCAACCGAGCACGCCCGGCATCGCGCCGGGAAAAGCGCCTACGAAGGTACAAGCCGGGGAGACGCGTTTCAAGGGAGTGTAAAGGGCAAGGTAAACCACGGCAGTTGCAAACGTCAGCAGTCCGGTAAGCGGATTCGAGAACTTCGACAGGTACAGTGAGCCGCCGATAGTCAACAACAGAGCGACAAGGATCGCGTGCAGAAGGCTCATTCGTCCTGCTGGCAAGGGCCGCTGTGCCGTGCGCCGCATGAAGCTGTCAACATCGCGCTCCATGACTTCGTTCAGCGCGGCAGTTCCGCTGGAAACCATGGCGATACCGAGGAGCGCGTGCAACAGTTCCCAGGAGAGCGAAGAGACTCCCGATTTTTGTGCAGCAAAGAAGAACCCGCACCAGGCGGTCATCACAATCAAGGTAGTGACGCGGAGCTTGGTCAGCTCGGCGTAGTCGGCCAGCAACAGCGTCAGGCGGCCCTTGCGAAAGGCCAGCAGTTGTGCGGTCGTGCTCATTGCCATTTGCTCCAATACGACTGTGGTTCGCGAAATTTAATCGTCGCCTTTGAAGGCGTCGGGCGGATCGAGCCAACACTGCTTCCAAAAAGCATTATCCGACAAGTGGCCGGCATTCCATTGCTGGAGAGCCGCCATGGTCGCGGCCGCCATGCCGCCGTCCTCCGCATCAAAGACTATCACCACTCCGGCAAGAGAAGACGCCGCCTGCGACAGCTCAGGAAATTTTTTGCGAAACAAGGCTTTGGCAAAGCTCAGCCGGGTTTCTTGGGGGGAAGAATCGTTTGCCGGAGTGTCAACCCAGATAATCCGCACGGTTTTTCCGCGCAGCTCCGCCCAGTTGCCGGGAAACGTGCCGGTCTCTTCCCGCGTGGGACGAAACGCTTCCGGCTTGACCTGGTCAGGGGCGGGATTGCTTGCAGCGGCGCTCGGAGTCTTCTGCGCTGATTCTCCCGGCAGGTTGATCTTGTCGCGTTCGATCCAGCCGCGGGAAATGCCGGAAATCTGCACGTGCACCCAGGAGCCAGTTGTGTCCACGAGTTGAAACTCGTCTTCAGCGTCGGCCAGAAACAGAACCTGTGCTCCCGCCAGAGGCTTTACCAAGACCGGAGTTTGCGAAGACTTTACGCTCACGAGGTTGTCGGGGTGCGATTGATTACGGATAATCTCTTCCAGATTTCGAGTTTCTTGTGCCAGTTGCTGGATGCGCCGGTCATCCGCTCCGGCGGACTGGTTCGCAGCTTCGGCTCGAACTCGCCCTGAAGGGGGCACACTTCGCGAAGACGAAAAAACGGAAGCAGGGTTGGCCGTTGCGCTGGGAGTTTCGGGAAGCGAACTTTGCTGCGCGGAGTTTGCCGCTGTCGGCTTACTCGCAGCATTGCCTGCGCTCAACTCTTGCTGCAAACGGTCGAACAGATCCGCTTCCAAGCGGCCATTGGAAGGAAGCACGCGATAACCGGAGCGTGGATTATCTTTGTCCGAATACCAAGCAGTTATCCTCGCGCTGGCACGGACTAAGGTTTCGTTTGCCGCCGCCGAAGTGAGCTGGATTGAATATTGGTAATATCCGCGTTCATAGTGATCCAAAGAGTTCTCTTGGGGCTCGACAAAGCCATCCAGGATGGGGAGCTTGCCGCCAGAATAGGCGTGCAGGTCGCGCAGAACTTTCTCGACCTCGGCTTTTGAGGCATGAAAGCTATGTTCCGCGGGCACAGTTTGGGCAACGCTGAAGGTCGCGAGCAGTAGAGCGCCAGCAAGCTTGAGAAAATTGGGGCGCCGAGAAATAAGAGATGCTGTTTTCACGGGAGCATCTCCAGTTGGCTGTGATGAATCCAGCCACGGCGCCCATCCTGGGTTTCGACGCCGTACCAGTAGGGAGTAATCACTACGATCAGCACCTCGGTTTGAGCGGGGAGCGCGGCGATCGTGGTGGCGCTGCGAAAGGGTGCCGACTTGAGAGGAGTTCCCGAATCTTTGACGCGCCGTTCCGCTTGCCGTCGCAGGGTGGCCACGCGCCGCTCCAGATCCTCAGCGGCAGAGTTGGCCGCCCCGGCGGATCCGGTTGCGGGACTGCTGGCCGAGGCCAGGGCAGTATCTTCGGCCTGCAATTGGTCGAGTTTTTTCCGTTCTTCGTGAACTTCCTTACGCGGGAGATTCAGTGCATCGAGACGCTTCTGGATCTCAGCGAACTCGGCGGACTCCACGACGCCTTCGGACTGGTGTACGCGGCGATGATCGTTTTCTACGAAGACAGCGTCGATTTGCACGGCGGTGCTGGTCGGATTGATGGCTCGAACCAGGTAGCGGACGGTGATAGTGCCCAGATCGTTGCTATCTTGGAAAAACCGAGGAGACAAAACGTTCTCGGCAACCTTATAAAAAATTTTGCCATCCACCTGCTGCCCGCGAAAAGCCGAAGACGATTCTGCTGGGTGCGCCCCATAGAGTAGTTTCTCTTTGGCGTACTGCTGTGTGCCGTGGATGATCTGGTCGCCGACGACTTCCTGCACGGCGCGCAGCAGATCGGCTTCGGGGACATCGAACTGCGCCTCAAGACTTTGGCGGGCAGGATTGCCGCTTAGAGAAACAGCAGGAACCGTCGTAAACAAGAGCAAAAAGAGCAGAACTGAGAAGCCTAAGACCCGGGAAACAAACATTGCGTGCGTTACTCCAGCCGCCTTCGCGCAATACATGTGAGAATACGGCGCCGCCACGGCGTCGGTCCGGAAAGCATTGGTATCGCGCGCCGCCACGCAATGTCAAGGGCAAACTCTGCTCCCTGATCCGTCGATAATTTGGAGCCAAGGCGCACAACCGCCGTTCAGAGGTGCGTGGGTTCTGATGTGTCAGGGTTTTCTCCCGAGGTGCCGGAGCAATTATTTTTCACCTGCGAGGTGAGTTCCCCGTTAGCATGAAGGCGTGATCAAATCCCCGAGACCTTCTCCCACCGCAT
>Ga0209804_1000013_pt1 | contig 137274 bp, 129 predicted proteins | sample GraSoiAngelo_139_FD_185896 | JGI IMG/M metagenome (GOLD analysis project Ga0209804, IMG submission 185896) | Grasslands soil microbial communities from the Angelo Coastal Reserve, California, USA - 14_0929_12_20cm (SPAdes) (version 2) | ecosystem: Environmental > Terrestrial > Soil >... | reverse complement strand
TTCAGCGGTTTTAATCACGGAGGCATGGCGAGAAGCTTCTCCTCCGGCGGACGCTCAAGCGTCGGTGGATTTCACGGCGGCAGTTTCGGTGGATTCCATGCTGGTGGTGGATTTCACGGAGGCGGTGGTCGGAGATAACCAGGCCAAGGTGGCCAAGAAGCCAGAGCTAGGTGAGTTCTCACCAGTGTGAGCTTTCAGCTAATGAGGAGAAAAGGTTATGCGAATTATCAACAATAGTTCCAAGAAAAGCCCTTGGCGTCGATTCCCGACAGCAGGCTCGGTTGCGTTGCTGCTGTTGTTACTGGGTTTGTTGGCGTTTCTGCTATCAGCGGCTGGGTTGTCTGTCGCTGAATCGAACCAGGACACGTTTCCGTCGGCTGAAAAAGCGACGGCGGCCCTATTTGCAGCTGTGCAAGGCAACAATGAAGAAGCCATCATGCAGGTTCTCGGAGGGGGGAAGGACCTGGTCTCCGCCGGCGATAGCCTCGACGACCAACACGATCGCGAGTTGTTCGTAGAAAAGTACCGGCAGATGCATCGCCTCGTGGAGGAGCCGGACGGGACCACTCTTCTTTACATCGGCGCTGAAAACTGGCCGTTCACGGTTCCGTTAGTTTCGAAGGGCGGGAAGTGGTACTTCGATGCCGATGCCGGCAGCAAGGAAGTTCTGTTCCGTCGAGTAGGGGAGAACGAAGCGAGTACGATTGAGGTTTGCCAGAGACTTGCCACGATGGCAAAGAAAGGTTCGGACGGTGAAGCAAACAGTGACGATGCGGCCGTTCAATACGCTCGGACTCTAATCGATGCTGATGTGGTAGGTTCCGGCGGACGCCCAGCCAACCAGCAGCAATCCTCGGAACCTCTGCATGGATACTATTTCGGAAAATTAAAAAACGGTAAAGCCCGCACTGAGAGTTTCATCGTCGTGGCCTATCCTGCCGAATACCGGTCATCGGGAGTGATGACGTTCGTTGTCGCCGCCACTGGCGTGGTGTACGAAAAGGATTTGGGGGCACAAACCAGGACCTTGGCAAAAGCAATGACTACATGGAAGCCAGATCGCAGGTGGCAGGTTGTTAAGTAAACTCCAGTTTCGGACTGGACCGCGATAGATGCTGCGGACTGTCTCGTCACAGCATCTGCATTTCTTAACGATTAAAGCGGCTGCGCTTTTAGGAGAACGCATGCTTGAAGGACTGTTTCAACCCATGCATTTGCTAGTGATCTTCGGAATTGCCCTGCTGGTGTTCGGGCCGAAAAAACTTCCGCAACTCGGGAAGGGGATCGGCGAAGGGATTCGGAGCTTCAAATCTGCAAATGCGGATTGAGGAAGAACGAGGAAGCGACAAAACGGAGCAAGTGTAACGCGGCAGCTGATTGCTGTTTGACCGTAAGCGTTAAGCCTGGCTTAACGCTTACGTTTGACCGAAGCTCCTTTACAACCACGAGGAAGTTTTTCCTGCCGGTGTTGCTGCTCATCGCTTCACGGTTTCACTTCCCAGACACGAGACGATCTCAGCCCATAGTGGCGGCTGAGCAGTGCAGCAATAAGTTCGCGTGTTTCGCCCCGGACGGTGCTTATAATTCACAACTTAAGCTGGAAACCGGAAATGAGGAGGACGAAGGTGCCCAAACCATCTGCTGCGGCGGAACAGATCCGAACCAAGCACCCAGAGATCTGGCAGGCATTTACTAGTCTGGCTCAGGCGTGCCACGATGCTGGCCCGTTGGACAAGAAGACTCGCAGGTTAGTGAAGTTGGCTATCGCTGTCGGGGCGGGCACTGAAGGCGGAACACACTCGGAGGTGCGGCACGCGGCCGAGGCCGGAGTGACCGCAGAAGAGATGGAGCACGTAGTCTTACTTTCGATGACGACTATCGGCCTTCCAGCGGCTGGACGAGCACTTACGTGGATTCACGATAAAGCAGCATGAACCGCTGTTTTTGACTTACTCGATGGATTTGAAGTGAGTGGTTCCGGATCGTGTCAGAACACCGGCAATTCAACCAGCAACGAAACAGAATGGAGCAACGTAGCTAGCCACTGTCGGAACTTGTCCAAGCAAATCCCTAACCAAGACAATCCTCCGAGAGAGCCCGGCCACGACGCACTCCAATTGGCCCTGAGCGATTGCGTTGGTTTCCACCACACTAGGCGGCGGATGATGAGGAGGCCGTCACATCGGCGGGAAGTGTGAACTGAAATGTCGTACCCCGTCCGGAATGGGCGCTTGCCCATATACGCCCACCGTGCGACTCGATAATCTTCCGGCTGATCGATAGTCCCATGCCAGTGCCCTGGGGCTTCGTGGTGAAGAACGCCTCGAAAATCTTGTTAGCTTGCTCAGAAGTGATTCCTATCCCCGAATCGGTCACGGAAATCTGCAGTTGGCCATCCGGCGTCCGCTGAGACCCGATGGTCAGTTCACCACTCACATCTTTCATGGCTTCGATACCGTTCAGCATGAGGTTCAGCAGCACCTGCTGCAGTTGGACACGATCTGCTGTGATGGGGGGAAGCCCTGGGTCCAGGTCGCTATGAATCGAAATAGAAGTCCGACTAACTTTGTCGTGCAGCAGAATAATCATTTCTCGAATAATTTCGTTCAGATCGAGCAGCTCCCGTTTCGATGTATCTCGCCTGTAAAGCGAGCGAACCCTGTCAATGATCTCGGCGGCACGCGTTGTGTCGTTGACCATTCTCGACGAGGCCTCGCGTGCTTCTGCGACATCCGGTGTATCACGCATTAGCCACCGCATGCACGTTTTGGCGTTCATGAGTGCGGCAGCGATAGGCTGTTTGATCTCGTGAGCCAGTGAGGCGGCCAACTCGCCCATCATGCTCACGCGGTCGATGTGGGCGAGATCTGCTTCGAGCTGCTGCAATCTCTGGCGCTCTTCTTCAGCCCGCTTGCGTTCCGTGATATCCACTACCGTGCCGACGTATTCGTGGACCTCTCCAGATTCATCGAAGACCGGATGTCCTATGACGTGGAGGTGCTTTAGAGTTCCATCGGGCAGCACAATTCTGTAATCCGTCGCAAACTCGACTTTCTCGTGCATCGCTTTTTTCCGTAATTCCTCAACCCTATCGCGATCTTCCGGATGCATTAGTCGAAACGTATAGTCACCCTCAGGAACGCCTTGTTGAGGATCTAATCCAAGAATACGGAACGTTTCCTCGGACCAGTACCGCACATTGTAGGTGGAGAAGTCCCTGGCCCAACTGCCTGTGTGCGTCAGCCTCTGTGCTTCCGCCAGATAAGCCTCACTGCGACGCAGGGCTTGTTCAGCCTGCTTGCGTTCCGTGATGTCTGTCACAGTACCCATAAATTGCACGACCTCTCCGGAAGCATTGAGAACCGGATGCCCCACAACGTGAGCGTATTTGGTCAGGCCGTGCGGAAGGAGAAGGCGGTATTCGAATTCGTAATCTGATTTCTCACTGATTGCCCGATTGAGCGCCTCTTGCCACTTGCTTCTGTCCTCCGGATGAATGCGCTGCAACCGCTGTTCCCAGGCACGCGCATTGCTCCCAGGTTCAAGGCCATAGATGCGATACCATTCGTCGGAGAGATAAGTTGCCTGCCTTGTCTTGACGTCCCAAACCCAACTGCCGGTGCGAGTCAGCTTCTGCGCTTCCGCCAGATAAGCTTCACTGCGGCGCAGGGCTTCCTGCGTGAGCTTACGTTCAATTGCAACACCTGCTAGGTGCGTGATTTGCTCTATGATCTCCTGGTCACGGGGGCTCGGGCGCTTCGGCTCGCGATAATACATGGCGAACGTCGCGATCACCTTGCCTTGTGACGAGAAGACCGGGCTGGACCAACAGGCACGGAACGAATGTGGCAAAGCCAAGTCGCGAAAATCCACCCACAAGGGATCGGTTGCTATGTCCTCCACAATCACCTGTTCGCCACGGTACGCGGCTGTCCCACAAGAACCCGCTGACGGACCAATCACAGCCCCATCAATGGCATCCATGTAGGCCTTTGGGAGGCTAGGCGCGCCACCATGCCGCAACCGATCGCCATCCAGCAACAAGATGGAGGCCAGAACGCCGCTGGCTTGTTCCTCCACGAGACGGCACAGGGCGTCAAGTATTTCAGCGAGTGAATTGCCCTTCGCCAGCATCTCGAGGACCCGCTTCTCCCCGGCGAGTAGCGATTCAGTGCGTTTGCGGTCCTCGATATCGAGACCAGTTCCATACCATTTGATGATGTATCCTAATTCATTCCGCAGCGGCACGTTGCGGACGAGCAAGCACCGATATTCTCCATCCGCACGCCGAACCCGCACTTCGGTCTCCATCGGTTGCCCGCTCTTCAGCGCTGCACGCCAATCGGCAACGAACTTGGCGCGGTCATCGGGATGAAGAACGACTTCCCAATTCCATCCCAATGCGTCCTCCGGAGGCAAACCGATAAACTGTTGCCAGCGCTGATTGACGAACGCGATGTTGCCGTCGGGTAGGGCGCTCCAGGCATGTGCCGGAACGGTATTGATTACGTCGCGAAGCTCCTGTTCGCTTCGCCGGGCAGCCTCTTGGAGTAGGCGCTCATTTGCAAGCCGGCGGTCCCACCACAAGGTCACTAGGACCGTGCCGAGCAATAGAAGCGTAGTCATTCCGATCCCGAAGGCGCCTAGCATCGAAACTTCGACCGTATGCCGAATCGGAGGGGTGTGGCCAGGCACAAAATATGCAGCGGCCATCGCCGTGTAATGCATGCTGGCAATACCCAGGCCCATCAGCGATGCGCCACTAATCTTGGTCCACGTAAGCCCTGGGTGGAATCTACCGAATCTGAACGCAAGCCACGCGGCTACTGATGAGAAGGTGATGGCAACTACTACGGACAAGATGACCAGACTCAGCCTATAGTGGTTCATGGCGGTTGAGCGCATCGCCGCCATTCCGATATAGTGCATGGCGACGATAGCGCCGCCGAGACACAAGCCGGCAATGGCAGTATTAACGCGGTGCATCGTTTTCTTGCTTACGATGTAGAGCGCTACCGCCGCGCCGGGCACGGCCGCAAGCAGGGATAAGATAACGGTCGGTACGTGGTAGAGCACGGGCACGGGAAGGACAAACGCCAGCATGCCCACGTAGTGCATGGACCAAATTGCGAAGCCCATGGCGATGGCTCCGCTGGTGAGCCATGCCCAGCGCCGCTGGCCACTGGAAGCCGAGACTCGTTCTCCTAAATTGAAAGCAGCATACGATGCTACGATCGCAATGAGGACAGAAAGGACAACTAAGCCCGTGTTATACGTTCCGGCGATCATTCGACCAGCGGATGTGCTGCGGCCCCTGAGATTAGCACGTTTGTGAGACGGTCACGTGACGAAATTTGGGCTGTCTGTATAGGCGGGTGTCAGACATCGATTTCTTCTCTGGCTCCTGTTAAAACGGCATCAAGGCGTAACCGTCATTCTGATGAGTAACCAGAACGATTGCTCATCGCGGCGTAGCCGGCTGAATCGTGGCATATGGCGACCACTTTCAAGTTTTTTGGTGGCACTCTGTCCGCCGCGAAGACGTTGAACAGCCGCGCGGTATGCGCGAGGCCGTCAAGTACTTCATTCGGATCTGCAGATTCTTTCGACAGGCCAAGGATCACCTTGTACGTGTGCCCCTGTTGCGGCTGGACTGTAGCACGGGGCAGCGGCCATGCGCGCCCGTAATCTTTAATTACAGGATAGGTCCACCCAGATGTTGGCGCGTCGTTCTGTTTCCTGGTTTGAGCAGCCGCCATCGTCATCGTGCCCGCCGCGAGCACCAGGAATGCAATCCACAACTTAGGTAACACGTATGTCTCCTTTTTTTGTTTGAGACGTCCCGCCTTTTATATGGCTGGCGTTGCGCTAAGCTCATCGTTGAGTTTGAAAAAGCGCCTGCGGATCGCGTGAAGAAACCCGTCCGGCCGCGATCCAGGCATAACGGGCGATCAGAGCGCCGGTAACGAAACACAACGCTGCAGTGTAGCGAAGTCCGGGGCCGTGGCCCCAGAAAGCTCTGAATAACAACGACGTGGGCCCGGCCAGAACAGCTCCGCCACGAGCCAGCCAACCAACCGCTCCATCACGCAGTGGACGATCAACATATCGGTCGCGAAATTCGATGATGATCGCGATTACTATTTCCACTGCGCTTGCGACAAGTCCGATGAACTGAGTAGCTGGGATAACGAAACCAAGGAGCTCCAGGATGGCGGCAGCCGAGCCCAAGGCTCCAGTAAGGAAAACAGCCGGCACCAGCTTGCGGTTCTCAGACCAGACCGGAATTGCGGTAACGCTTAAAAGGACCGAAGTGTAACTGGCTAAAATCAGTCCAGCGAATGCCGCGAGAATTTCGGACAACCATTCGACCACAAGCAGGAAGCCGTTTTCGTATCCCGCAAGGATCAATTCGTGGCAAACAACTGCCAAACCTATTGTGGATGAAAATCCCACTAGGGTCCAGGCTCCAACTGACATAGCCGACCCGAGCTTGAACACACGCAGCATGTTCAGGAACCTTGCAGGACGGCCCAAATCTGCGATGAGCAAAGGTGGCGAGATCAACGCTCCAGCAAACCCTACCAATAATGCGGCGCGCACCAATCCAGCATTGCCAATCACATGAGCGACAAGGGCGATCACTGCGGAAACACCAGCAACTCCGCCTACAAAGAAATACAAGGGGACTTGCCACGTCCACGTTGGCGCCTTTAGCACAGGATTGCCGTTGTAGCTAGTCGCCAGAGCTGGTTTTGGAAGAGGGCCCGCAATCGGTACGATGCCGCCGCCTTGCACTTTCCCGGTTCGCGCTGCTTCGTCTCTTAGAGCGTCTAGTCGATCTTCAGTGATGTGCGGGTTCGCAGCCATACTCCACAACCTTTCTAGATTCACGCGAAAGCAGTCTTTATCCAGCTATAGTGCGAAAGCCAGGCATACTACCAGCACCACGACGAGCGCCGAAAGCAGCGCCGCGGTCCAGGCTGATTTCATGTGAACGGTCGGCACCTCGGGAGCGGGTGGAAAGTTATAGGTCTCCGGCTCGCCAAGAATTACAAAGATCGCGTGAGTGCCCGCAACGCTCGTGTCTTGGGGGTCATAGATCCGCGCATCGCTGTAGCCGCGCTCTTTCAGTTGTTCTACGCGCCTCTGTGCCTGCTGCCGCAAGTCATCGATCCCGCCAAATCGAATTGACTGGGTTGGACAGGCCTTGGCACAAGCTGGTATTAGCCCTTCTCGTTGGCGGTCATAACAAAACGTGCACTTGAAAGCTGTTCCTACTTCATGATTTTTGTCGACAACTCCAAAAGGGCACGAAACCACACAATAGCCGCAACCGTTGCACACATCAGGTTGGACATACACGGTTTCAAGTTCGGTCCGAATGATTGCACCTGTCGGACATGCTTCCAAACATCCAGCGTTCTCGCAGTGCTTGCAGACATCGGATAAGAATTGCCAACGAAACGGCTCTTCTGTTCCGGTGATCTGCGGCCCCAGCGTCAGGGGTTGCTCCAGGAACATGACATGCCGCCAGGTCGAGGCTCCGAGAGCATTGGTGTTGTCGTATGAATTGCCGGTGAACGTGAAGCCGTCGGCGGGAACCTGGTTCCATTCTTTGCAGGCAACTTCGCAGGCCTTACATCCGATGCATAGGGTCGCATCGGTGAGGAACGCGCTCACTGCCATGATTGCCTCCGGATCTGTGCCTCCATCTGTTCCAGTGCCTGTTTGCCTTGGGCGCGGCGTCCGGCGAAAACATTGCAGAGTAGTCCCTTGCTTTCCATAATGCGCACGTTCGGCTCTTCCGAGATAGAGAGGAGATCGTTGGCTGAGTCGCCTTTGACCAAACCTCGGTATCCCCAGTGATAGGGCAAACCGACTTGGTGCACCTTCTTGCCGTCGACAATCAATGGCTGCATGCGAGGGGTCACAAGAGCGCGCGCTTCAATGATGCCGCGCATACCTATGATGGTCATCCAACCGCCGTTCTCAATCCCTCGCTCCGCGGCGACTTCGGGCGATATTTCAGCAAAAAATTCCGGTTGGAGTTCTGCCAAATGAGGAAGCATCCGCGACATCGCTCCCGAGGTGTGGTGCTCCGTCAGCCTGTAGGTCGTAAAGACGTATGGAAAACGTTCGTCGGGTGAATCGGCGTACTGGTTGTCAGGACGCTGTTTCGACATGGCTGGCGGATTGTGCTGCTGTTGCGGATAAAGTGGATTGCGCACCGGCGATTCCCACGGCTCGTAATGAGCAGGCAACGGACCGTCTGCCAAACCAACCGGCGCCCAGATCCAGCCCAAGCCGTCGGGATGCAGGATGAAGGGGCAATCGCCGGCAAGCGCAGCGTCGCCTTCAGCGCCTGCGGGCGGCTTGTAGTCAGGTGGTTTCGTCACATTGAAGTCGGGAACGTCAAAACCAATCCACGTCTTCTGGGCCTCGTCCCACCAAATTAGCTTTTTGCGCTCGCTCCATGGCCGTCCATCGGGTCGCGCGGATGCGCGGTTATAAAGAATCCGACGATCCGCAGGCCAGGAAAACGCCCAGCCGTGTCCATAAAAGTCACGTGAATTGCGGCTGTTGGCGATGTTGTTGTTGGGAGCAGGAAAGATTCCGGAATAGATCCAACAGCCGCAGTCGGTTGAGCCGTCCGCCTTAAGCTCGGTGAAACCTTTGACCAGAGTGCGGCCTGCAACCGTGCGGCCGTTGATCTCCTGCAGAATTTCAGCGACGCTGGGCTCCTGGATCTCGCCTTCAAGTGTGTAATCCCAAGTCAGCGCGTTCAGTCCGGCGTTGCGGGGCCTTGGATCAAGCCTCCCCTTTTCTTTCAAGCGGCGGCCGAGGTGATACATAAACCAGACTTCGCCGCGCGCATCGCCTGGCGGATCGACGGCTTTTTCATGCCACTGCACTAGACGCTGCGTGTTGGTGAAACAGCCATCCTTTTCGGCATGGCCAGCGGCAGGCAGGAAGAAGACCTCGGTGCCGATTTCCTCGGTACGAAGCTCGCCGCGTTCTATTTCGGGAGAGTCATACCAGAAGGATGCGGTCTCCAGTTCAACCAGGTCTCGCACGACGAGCCATTTCAATTTCGCGAGCGCCTTGCGCTCGAGCCTGGCATGTGGACCGGCGGTGGCCGGATTTTGTCCCATGACAAACAGACCTTCGACCTTACCGTCCATCATGTCGAGAAAGTAGCCCTGATGAGAGTGATCGCCGGTTGTCCGTGGCAGCCACTTAAATCCCCAGTCGTTATCTTTTGTTGCGGCCTCTCCGTAATAGGCCTTGAGCAGGCTGACGATGTACTTATCGATGTTCCACCACCAGCCGGTCTTGTCACGATGCTTGCTGTAGTACGTGGCCAAATCATGCGAATTCACGCCCAACTTCGGCATAGGCAGGTATCCCGGCAAAATGTCGTAAAGAGTCGGGATGTCGGTCGATCCCTGAATGGAAGCGTGCCCGCGCAATGCCATAATGCCGCCTCCTGGGCGTCCAATATTTCCCAGCAGGAGCTGCAGAATTGCCGCCGTGCGGATGATCTGCACGCCGTTCGAGTGTTGCGTCCAGCCCACCGCGTAGCACATGCTCCCGGTCTTCTCCGGGCCTGAAGCAGAACAAAATGTCTCAGCGATTTTCAGAAACAGATCCTTCGGCGTTCCGCACGTGCGTTCCACCATCTCTGGCGTGTAGCGGGCAAAGTGCCGCCTCAGGATCTGATACACGCATCGCGGATGTTGCAGCGTGTCATCACGGTCACATGAAGTAAGGTCAGGAACGGTGATGCATCCCGAATCTTTTGCGTGACCACCGTGAGCAAAATGTTCGTCGCCATCTGGTTTTGGCCCGCAGTGCGCATACGCCCAGCTTTGCGGGTCATACATCCGTCGTTCGGGATCCCAACCGGAGAACACTCCATCCAGATCCTCAGTGTCCTGGAAATTTTCCCCAATGATGATCGGGGCATTCGTGTAGTTCACGACGTACTCGCGGAACTCTTTACCATTCTGCAGAACGTAATTGACCAGACTACCGAGAAACACAATGTCGGAACCGGCGCGCAACGGAGCCCAGATATCAGCAACGGCCGAAGTGCGGCTGAAGCGCGGATCCACATGAAGGATCTTCGTACCGTGTTCTTTCGCTTCCATCACCCACTGAAAACCTACGGGGTGGTTCTCCGCCATATTCGAGCCCATAATAAGGATGGCGTCAGCATTCATCAGGTCCGGCAATGCAGTGGTGGCGCCGCCCCGTCCGAAGGTCGTGCCCAGACCGGGCACGGTCGAGCTGTGTCATATACGAGCCTGATTGCTGATGCAGACCATGCCCAGCCCGGCGGCAAACAGTTTTTTGATCAGATAGTTCTCTTCATTGTCGAGAGTCGCACCGCCCAGATGGGCGACGGCCGTGGTGTGCATCACGGTTTCGCCATTTTCCTCTTCCACAAACGTGCGCTCGCGTGATTCCCACACCCGGTCCGCGATCATGTCCATGGCATTTTCCAGGTCAAGTTCTTCCCACTTGGTAGAGTATGGTCTGCGATATTTCACTCGCGTTTCCCGCCCGGCATGCGTGAGCAGCTCGAAGCTGTCTGAACCCTTCGGGCAGAGGCGTCCGCGTGAAATTGGCGATTGCGGATCGCCTTCGATGGAAATCATCTTTCCGTCTTTGTGATACACAAGCTGGCCGCAGCCTACGGCACAATAAGGACATACCGAGTGTGCAACTTCAGCCCCATGATGCTTGGGAGTGAGATTGCGGGTTCGCTCGCTCAGGGCATCTGCATGCATGCCGTCGCCGCGCGTCAAGATTTGTTGCACCACAGGCCAACGAGTCACTAAATCCTTGATCTTCATAAGTCCATCCTGTGCAGTTGCAGAAAATGCAATCACTCTTGGCTGCATGCAGCCATTCAAAAGAGGCTCGGCTCACGCAACGAGCGGACATGGCGGATGATCGCACTGGCACGCGATTTCGACTTCTTCGCTACCGGCGAACTGACAACTCTCTCCGCAATATTCCTGCCCATCTGCTACGTCGCATTGGCAGGGGATATGTGCGCATTTCTTAGTTTCTTTCCGCTCCATTACGTAATCTCCTCTCAAATCGGCTGAGTTTTCCCAGAAGCAGCAGCGCGGTACGTAGCGGGTGTGTGCATTTTGCCGTACACGCTACGTTCGTGCTCTGGACCGCCAGCGCACGGCGCAGACCGTAGGGATGCACTCGTGTTGCCAGTCCGATCGTCCGCTCATCGTTTGTCATTCGGCCTGTTATTCTTGCTTCAAAGCCACAGGACCCCCCGCTTGCATCAGATAGATCGTTGGCTGACGCGGGACCCCCCTGGATTCAGGTGTCAGCCATTGGACAGATGTGTCAATCGGCGAGCAGCTGGTTACCATTTTCGATGATGACGACTCAGGGTTGTCGCTATTAATGGAGTAAGCACTGGATTACAAAGCGTGACTTAAGTGAACACGCTATTTGCTGCGCCTCCTGAGCTCTCACGTCCCCAGCTCACTGAACCCCCAACACCGACCAACGGTTGAGCAACGATGCTGCATCGGTTACCTCAAAATCACTTCGTCGCCACGGCTGATCCGGTATTCACCTCATATGCGTCGATCACGCGCGCCGAGTAGACTAGCGCAGCGCCCGCATTAACGGAGACCGCCACACCGAGGGCCTCAGCGATCTCTTCTCTGGACGCGCCCTGCTTTATTGCCGCATCCGTATGCACCGTAATGCAACCGTCACATCGCCGCGTTATCGCAACGGCCAGGGTTATCAGTCTCGGGTTTTCGAGTCGAGGTGGTTCGTCTTTGCTCCTGCTGCGCTCAAAGTGCTGTAGCCCTTTACGGTATCCGGACTCAGCCGTGCAATCTTTCCAACCGTCTCGATTACTTGTTGACGATAGCCATTCCAATCCAGCATCATCTTGATCCTCTCTTTTTGTGAAACGTAGCAATCGGATCTCAGAGCCCCCTCTCCAAGCGCTTAAGCAGTTGCGAAATCCTTCTTGTTAATCGGTTAAGTCGGCGAGAGGCTTTCTGGTTGAATGACCGCTGTAGATCGTCATGGCAGTGACGATCCCGTAGCGCACGAGCCGCTCTCCTGAACCTACACCCACGCTCTGGCGCCGAGTGCTAAGTCCACAGTGATAGCGTAAGTGCAGTACATAAGCCAGATTCCGGTGACGAACTGAAGCAGACCCACGAGGCGGCCACCAGGACTCCATGAGAGCAAGCGTGTGGGAATCTCCACGGCGTAGATCAGGGTCAAACCAACGAAGATAATCATCACGGGAATATCACCCGCACGCCGGAAAACGTCGACCCCCAAAATGCTGATAAAGAGGAACGCGATAGCCATCCAGCCATCCGGCTGTGAGCTCGCATCGATGTAGCGGCGATGGGCCATCGCAAACCAATGGATGCCGTAGGCAGTGAAAGCGAGACCGGCCATATATAAAGGAGCGACATTTCCGAAGACGTTAAACCATGTTAGTCCAATCAAAAGGTAGACACCGGTGATGAACTGCATGAAACCGGGCATCCAAAAACCCCACATACCCATAGTTCTGTTTACTTCCGGGCTTGCCTTCGGAAAACCAAACAGGGCTTGCCCGCCCCAAATGAAATAACCGGTGCCAAGGCCGAAGAACCCGACCGCCACTGGCACGAACCGTGAAGCCGCGAAGGTGAATGCTTGTGTCTCCATTTTGCCTCCCACTCTGCGACTAACCCCATGCAAATCTCCTTCCACTCAATCGAAAACCTCAAACAGATGACAGATCAATAAATCCATCGGCATTAATAAGGCCGGGTGGGGCGCTCTACGAGTCTTGCCGTCGGATAGTCAATTTGCGGTCACGATCACGCCATCCAGATCTAGACCAGGCGGGCCGATGCTAACCCGCCCAAAATCGTTAACCTGGATCGAGTAACCCCTTTGCGTCCTTCAGAAACTCGGCCCAAGCGATCGGTCCTGAACCTTGCAAGCGAGACGAGAGACCCAAGACCCATGGTCGAAAACGTCAAGGGCACAACACCGCACTTAGTGCTTTGACGACACTCGTGAACATTTCGATGAAGTGAGTGGCTGAAGCAAGCAATCGCAGGACCTTCCACACGGGCGCCTGCAACCTCCTTTTGCTCCATCCACACTAAGACGTTGGTTTCGAGGGCCGGGTCCACATTGAGCGTGTTGTCTCCATCTTTGCTTTGTCCATCGTTGGCTAGTCCGGAGGAAGTCACGATGCCGACATATCGTGTCGAGAGGCGGACACAAACGAGCCGATTCATTCCAATCAGTAGAACAAGATCTTTTACTCTCTTCAAAACACACTGGGCGCATGCGCTGGACTGCGGCTTCCCGACTGGCACAGATTTTGCAAATGAAACAGTGATTAGCTCTCAAACTCCAAGGCGTAACTACGAAGATTTGGAGAACCCATCGATGACCAGAGTCACTGTGCTCTTTTTCATGCTTTTTATTGTCGCGACAGCTGAGGCACAGAATGCGACAACGGAACAGCAGCAAGTAAACGAACTCAAGGCGCAGTTACAAGCAGAACACGAGCGCGTGCAACAGCTTCTCGATGCTGTACAGAAACTGCAGCAGCAAGTTGATCAGCATCGTAGTGGACAAACCATCGACAGCACAGCGCAATTGTCTGGAGACAGTACGCCTTCAAAGCAAGTTGCCAGTTCGGCTACTGGCGGCGACAACCCGAGGGCGAATTCAGATCAACCGCTCACCATTCGTTTCCGCGGAATTACCCTCACGCCAGGCGGCTTTTTGGACGCGACCGGAATATATCGCACGCACAACGAAAATGCGGATGCGATCAGTACTTTCGGCAACATACCCTTTTCTGAGACTGCAAACGCCAGCCTTAGTGAGTTCCGTGGTACCGGACGCGAAACTCGTATCTCTTTTCTGGCGGAAGGCAAAGTAAGCCATTGGAAAGCGTCAGGTTACGCCGAATTCGACTTTGAAGGAGCAGCCCCGACCGCAAACGAACTCGAGAGCAACAGTTTTCAGCCACGCTCACGCCAATTGTGGGGCCAAGTGGAGTTTAACAACGGCTTCTCCATTTCAGGTGGACAAACCTGGAGCTTGCTAACCACGAATCGCAGCGGTTTGGCTCTCCGCCAGGAGTGGGCGCCCAATACTATCGACTTACAGTACGTCGTCGGATACAACTGGGCGCGCCAATGGTCGATTCGCGCCACCAAGAAGTTTAACGACAGAGTGTACGCGGCCTTCTCCGTTGAAAACCCAGAAACGGCTCTCAGCGTTACCAATCCTCCACCAAATGTCTTCGGCTTTAATGACAGCACCAATGCGACCACCCCCGGCAGTGGCTTCACGCTATTCAATACGCCGGGTGCGAATGGAGTCTCCACGGACTTGGCTCCGGACTTAATTGGAAAACTAGCTTTCGAACCCGGTTGGGGTCACTACGAAATCAAAGCGCTCGGACGATTTTTCCGTGATCGCGTGAGCGGGCACAACAACTACACGGATGGCGGCGGCTTAGGAATTGCCGCTGTCTTGCCGGTCACGAAGAAACTGGACGCAATCGCCGAGGGTCTGGCAGGCGACGGTATTGGCCGCTACGCGTCCGGCCTAGGCGCAGACGTAACGTTGCGACCCAACGGCACGATTGTTCCGATTCGCACTTTGCAGACAATGGCTGGCCTCGAGGCGCATCCCGGATTGCGCTGGGATCTTTATCTGTACGGGGGAGACGAGTATTACAGCCGCACGGCCTATCTGAACACTGCCGGTCTTCCGGTTGGCTACGGTTCCGTGCTGAACAGAAATTCCGGATGCCAATTAGAGGTTCCCGGTACTAACCCCTGCCAGGCTCAGAACCGCAGTTTATGGCAGATCGAAGCTGGTTTCTGGCACCGCTTTTATAAAGGACCCGTGGGAACCGTCGCTATTGGCATGTCCTATTCGTATACCCAAAGAAGCGCATGGGCTGGATTGGGTGGCCAGCAACCTACAGGCAACGAAAGCATTGTGATGAGCTCTTTCCGGTACTACTTGCCTTAGAGAGTATGTCCGTTGCAGGGCATCTGAACTAGGTGACCAGGAAGTTGTCGCAGAGAAGAGCCGCGTCGCTTCAGGATAGTCGTTATCGTACACAAAGAGACTCATTCTTCTGCCTGCGGTCATGATTGATGGCGCCCCATCGATTCGAAGAGCAGGGCCTCGTAAGATGCTCCTTGCTCGCAAGCTGTCTTAAGCACGACGCCAATACGCGACGCAATTTCCGACTAAACGTGACCGAGGGTTCGGTGCTCGACGAAAGAGGATTGTGCATCGTTTCTGTAGTATTCAGTCCAGAACCTCAACCGGAACCGCTTGAGGACTGACTGCTGGAGGGTCGGCGGTCGTAGCTTTCTGTCTTCGCCCAAAAGCGTGCTGCGTACACAAATGGAAAACGGAGAAAGAGCCTGCGACGGCAAGCGAAATTGGAACCAGGAAATCGTGTCCAGCGCGGGTGAACTCGAGTGTGAGGACAATTGCTGTAAGCGGCATTTTCATCGATGACGCCAGAAACGCGGCGCTCCCTACGATGGCGAAGGCGCCCAAAGATCCTGAAGGCCATCCGTGATTCCAAAGGCTACCGGAAATGATTCCCAACAGCCCGCCGATACTCAGACCTGGCGTAAGCAAACCACCGGTCGCACCTGCGCGGAGGGCGCCTATTATGACCAGTAACCTGAGCAACAGGAGCATTGCCGCAAGCCCAAGACCAACATCGTTTTCAAATCCAGCCTGCGCCAATCCCTTTCCGTTGCCGAGCAGTTGCGGAAATCGAATCGCTAGCAGGCCGATTATCGGAAAAACCACAGCACACCAGGCAGGCAGACGCCAGTCTTTCGGAGCATGCATGCGGGCTGCTCCAGTCGCCCATACAAATAAATAGGCTGCCAATCCAAAGACCGGTCCCATAGGAATTGACCAAGCGATGAGAGAAGTCGAGCTTGCGAGCGGCGGAATCACGTATTGAGGTGCGTTGCCTAGCCCAAGCCACGCGACCACAGTCGCGATGACAGAGGTCGTCAGTGCGGGTATCAAAGCTGAAAAGTTGAACGTTCCCAGCAATACTTCAAGGGTAAAAAGTGTTCCACCCAGCGGGACGTTGTAGACGGCGGCCAAACCAGCCCCGGCGCCGCACGCAATCATGATTCGAGTGTATTCCGGACTCAAATCGGTGCGCTCAGACAACCGCGTTGCCAGAACCGCGCCGAATTCGCGTGGTGCGACTTCGCGGCCAAGGGGCGAGCCGAGTCCCACCGTCACAATCTGGAGGACAGCATGAACGATGGTCGCCAGAGACGGCATACGGGGACCGTCCTCTCGAACTGCCTGGCTGATCGAAACCAGAGATTTTCCAAATCGATAGAGTAGCCACCAGCCAACTCCCGCCACTGCACCACAAGCAGACAGCGCCAGGAAGCGCCGCAAATCAGAAGCCGCTGTGACTCCCTGGAGGAAACTCTCCCCGCTCCTAATCGTATGCAAGCTGTAGCCATACGTGATGTGCTCGACAAGCCGCAGTAATAGGCCGAGTCCCATCCCGCCAAGCCCTGAAGCAATACCAACCGTGACAGTCACGATCGAAAGCATCAGCCAGGGTCGTTGGTATGAATTGGCTCTCGAAAATTTCATTGTTCTTATTGCTGCTACCGGCCTCGCAAGGCGGCAGGTTCCATGTGATAGGCCTCGAGACTTCGTCCGGCGTTCAAAGATGCCTTTCACCTCAGACCCATGCCTGTGCTCGGCTTGCGAAAGAGTGGCCTATCCCTGTAGCAGTGCACTGGCAGGCGTTGTGCTTACGTCCGTGTGATGTGAAATGAAATCACTGATGAACTTGTGTGGTAGCCTGACAACCCGGCAGCCTATACGGCAACCAGCGACAGTTCAACCTGGGATACCAAGAAGTCGCACCACTGTCCAAGTTCGGGACGCCATTCGCGCCGATACGTCAACCGGAGCAGCATTGATTTTCGGACCCCACACGGCGAGCAAACACGCTCAACCGTGTAATAAAGAGGTTCCATGGCCCACCACCTTTTCTGGTCTACCCCGCATACAGGCCCTCCGGAGCCGACATGAAAGGACCCTCGCTCAAGCTATTGACACAGTGCGTTCCAAAGGTCCTAGCTCTGTGGTTCAGGCCAGAGACTCTGATCGTGTGACCGCTTAGCATCAGAGCATTCCACGTACCAAAACGTGCACCGGCGGATAGTCGGAACTTTAATGAATGCAGTAAGTTCGATAGCTAGGATCCCGGTCCCGCGACAATCCCTGGCCTCAAGTTGCGTCATCGGGCTGACACCCATCCCTTGTTTGTCCAGGCCGTTGATAGCCGGGCATGGCAATGCCAGCCCGCTGTGCGGTCTCGATTTCTCCATCCCCGAAAGAAATCCAGATTCGCCTTCGTTGACAATCAGGCCACCCCCATGCACCTCCAAGTGTGTAGCTGCTTGGTCTAGCGACAATCGAGTGACGGGCGTCGAAATGATGACGTTGACTGATCGCCAAGCTGTCAAGTATCCGTGTTCCCGGACTCAATCCGAATCACTTAGCGACATCGTCAAGCGGACTGACTGGCACAAGTCTTGCACGCTCATTCCCGCGGGTGCATGTATGGGGTTCGCGCCGACGAGATATACAGGCTGACGCTCCAAGTTGATGGCATTCCCGGGCAAGTTGATTCGGCAAATGAAATTCTCGAAGTTACGGACGGCACTGCACACCTTGCTCTTTGCCTTTTTGTCCGCTGCTTCTGTTACCGCAAGCGCGCCTGGGGATTCGTCCGAGAGCTCGACGAACATCTTTACTCCTGCGTCAACGCCCGCGAAGTCAATTGCTGACCTGTCCGTGTTTGTGCTCGCCATCACGGGCATCATTTTTGGCGTCGTCTTTACGTTGCTGATTTACGCCATCATTAAGTTCCGTCGTAGAGGCACGGATGCGGGCAGCGAGCCGGCTCAGGTGTATGGGAGTACCCAGATTGAGCTGGCGTGGACGATCATCCCGATTCTGATTGTGGTTGTTCTGTATCTGGCAACGGCGCGAGTGATCCATGCGATTCAGGATGCTCCAGAATCTGCGACAGCCATAGACGTTATCGTCATCGGACACCAATACTGGTGGGAATTTCGATACCCGAAGCTGGGCATCGTGACAGCAAACGAACTGCACATTCCGGTGAGTGATCCTGCGAATCCGACCCCCACGTTTTTGAAGTTGCTTTCCGCCGACACCGACCACAGTTTCTGGGTCCCGGAGCTGGCAGGCAAGACAGATCTTGTTCCGAACCACCCGAACAGGATGTGGATGGACCCGCAGCGTATAGGAATCTTTCTCGGCCAGTGCGCACAGTACTGCGGGACACAGCATGCCAAGATGCTTTTGCGCGTCTTTGTGGATAGTCCCAGGGATTTTGCCGCGTGGGTACGCGCGCAGCAACAACCTGCGATTCAGGACGCAAGCGTGCGCGCCGGCAGGGGTGCTTTCGAAAGCACTGCGTGTATCAACTGCCACGCCGTAGCGGGAACACCTGCTGATGGACGCTTTGGCCCAGACCTGACGCATTTGATGAGCCGTACTACCATCGCCTCCGGTGCAACCGAAAATACATCAGAGAACCTCCGTCTCTGGATCCAGAACCCAAATGCCATCAAACCCGGCTCGCTGATGCCGGCCATGAAGTTGAGCGATGCGGACCTGGACGCCATTGTGAATTACATGGAAACGCTTCGCTAAAGCGAATTTGCCCCCGTTATGTCGATGAATGCGATCACGATTTCTGGCGTGCGGCTTGAAGAGAAGCCATGGGTCGATACTCTTCACGAGTGGTTGACTACCGTTGATCACAAGCGGCTAGGCATTCTCTACATTATCTATGCTCTGCTCTTGCTCATCGTCGCTGGAATCGAAGCACTCATCATCCGTATCCAGCTGATGCATTCGCACAACAACTTTGTTTCGCCGCAAGTCTTCAATCGCATGTTCACGATGCACGGCACGACCATGATTTTCTTCGTCATCATGCCAGTTCTCTTTGGATTTGCGAACTATCTTGTCCCATTGATGATCGGGGCGCGAGACATGGCTTTTCCGAGGCTCAACGCGTTCAGCTTCTGGCTGACAGCGCTGGGCGGATTACTACTTTATTTCAGCTTCCTGGGCGGAAACGGGCTCTATGGTGCCGGCAATGCGCCCGACGTTGGATGGTGGGCCTATGCGCCTCTGACGGCACGGGCGTTTTCGACAGGCCACAGCTCAGACTATTGGACGCTCGCACTCTTGGTTTCCGGGTTCGGAAGCATCGGAACAGCAATCAACATCATTGCCACCGTTGTTTGCCTGCGATGCCCGGGTATGAAGCTTACACGCATGCCCTTAATGGCATGGCTCAACTTGGTGATGTCGGGGATGGTTCTGATTGCCATCACACCATTGTCGGCCGCACAGATCATGTTACTGGTGGATCGGTATCTAGGAGGTCATTTCTTCGATACGCAGGCCGGCGGGTCAGCCGTGCTCTGGATGCACTTCTTCTGGATATTCGGACACCCGGAAGTCTATATCCTTATTATTCCTGCCTTTGCCTTTATGTCGGAAATCGTCCCGGTGTTTTCCCGAAAACCAATTTTCGGGTATCCGGTCATGGTCGCGGCTACCATCGCCATCGCGTTCGTGAGCATGAGTGTGTGGGCGCACCACATGTTCACGGTCGGAATGAACTCATACGCGAACAGTTTCTTCACGATCACCAGCATGGTGATTGCTGTCCCCACCGGAATCAAGATCTTCAACTGGCTCGGCACTATGTGGGGTGGAAGGATCCAGTTCAAAACGCCGATGCTGTTCAGCATCGGCTTTCTGTTCCAATTCCTGATTGGCGGCCTCACCGGCGTCATGCAGGCGACCGCACCCTTCGATTGGCAGCTTAGCCTCTCGTATTTTGTGGTGGCGCACTTCCACTATGTGATCGTCGGAGGGATCGTGTTTGCCGTCTTCGCTGCATTCTATTACTGGTACCCAAAGATGACCGGAAGGATGCTGAGCGAAAAGCTGGGCAAGTGGCATTTCTGGCTTTTCCTGATCGGCTTCCACCTCACATTCGATGTGATGCACATCCCGGGACTGCTCGGCATGCCCCGTCGCATCTACACCTACGAACCCGTCCGAGGGTGGGACACTTTAAACCTGATAATCACGATCGGGGCGTTCATTCAGGGCATCGCCATCCTGGTGTTCGTAGCGAACCTAGTCGTTTCTTACTTTAACGGGGCTCAAGCAGGGAATGATCCCTGGGATGCATGGACTCTCGAATGGTCCGTAAGCTCGCCACCACCTGCTTATAACTTCGCGTTCATACCGGTGGTGGCGAGCCGCCGGCCACTGTGGGATCAGAAGCATCCCGAAGACCCGGATAGCCGGTATGAATAAAGGAAGAAAGCAATGAGCGCAATTACGATTCCGCTCCCGGACTCAGCGTCGTCGTGGATCCTTCCGTATCGCGGTAAAGTTGCGATGGCCGGTCTCATCATTGCCGAGTCGGCGATCTTCACGATCTTCGTGGTTGCCTATCTCTTCTATTTGGGGAAAAGCCTCACGGGGCCGACACCGCGCGACGTGCTCGAGCTGCCCATCTTCTACACGATCTGCTTGTTATCCAGCAGCCTGACCATTCATTTGGCTGCTAAGTCACTGGAACGCAACAGGGGCGGGCTATTCCTCGGATTGTGGCTCCTCACAAGCGCTTTGGGAGGATCTTTTCTGTACGGCACCGCTCGGGAATGGCTACGCCTGATCTATGGACATGGGCTGACTATCTCCACAAACCTGTTTGGGACAACTTATTACTCGCTGGTGGGCCTGCACGCTTTTCACGTTACCGTGGGCCTCATCATGCTCTTGCTGGTCGCAATCTTTGCCCTGGCTGGCCGCTTAAGTGTGAAGCATTCCCGTCGCGTGGAGGTACTCTCCATGTACTGGCATTTTGTGGACGCTGTGTGGGTTGTGGTTTTCACTGTGGTTTACGTTCTCGGCCGCTGAGGTAGATATGGCAACACTATTGGCAACGGAGCAATTGAAGGAAAGTCCTCGGACTCCCAGCACGATCGAGGTACCAGCACCCACAGCGTGGCCTTTTATTTTGGCTTTTGGAGTAACCGTGCTGTTCGCGGGCCTGGTGACAAACGTGTCGGTCAGCGTGCTTGGCGCTGTGCTCTCGCTGGCTGGCTGCTTCGGCTGGGCTCGCGAAGTCTTTCCGCACGAGCACGAAGAAGCTGTGCCAGTTGTTCCCGAAGAGATTCGCCTAACCACTGAGCGCCGGACAGTGGAACGGCTTCCAGTGCCGGCCTATCAGGTGCGCGCATGGCTTCCGGTCCACACGTATCCCATCTCCGCGGGTGTGAAGGGTGGATTAGCGGGGAGTGTAGCGATGGCCGTCTTGGCGTGTCTCTACGGGGCACTGAAGGCTCACAGCGTCTGGTATCCCATCAATCTTCTTGCGGCAGTGTTCTACACCGAATCGCTGGAGCTCGGGCACACAAACTTGTATGCGTTTCATACCGGCAGTTTCGCGATTGCTTTCGGCTTACATGGGCTGGTCTCGGTGCTGGTCGGGTTGCTGTACGGGGCGATGCTTCCCATGTTCCCACGGCGTCCTATCGTACTCGGGGGCCTTGTCGCTCCGGCACTGTGGTCGGGCTTGCTTTATACCATCCTGGGCCTGCTGAACCCGCTGCTCGCGAGCCACATCGACTGGTTCTGGTTCATTGCTTCGCAAGTTGCGTTTGGGATCGTCGCAGGCTTTGTTGTTGTGCGCCAGTCGCGCATGCCGACGCGCGAGAACATTGCCTTCGCCCTGCGCGCCGGGATCGAGGCCCCCGGAATTATTCCGTCTCGAGAGCACCAGGAGAAACGCCGGTGAAGCGGCTGCGATATCTCGGCGCATCAACCGCGCTAGCAATGAGCTTTATGCTGCTCTCCTCTTGCAGCGATCCGCGCGGTCGGCCGAAGATGGGCTCGGGAACTCCCGCGCCGACCGAGGTTTTGGAATTTTCCACTCTCTACGCACAAAACTGCGCGGGCTGCCACGGCGCCGGGGGCCGAGGCGGAGCAGCCATCGCGCTTGCCAATTCTGTGTATCTCGCCATTGTCGACGAAAACGCGATGCACAAAGTCATTGCAAACGGCGTACGCGGAACTGCGATGCCGGCGTTCGCTCAGAGCGCCGGAGGAATGCTTACTGATAAGCAGATTACGGTGATCGCGAGCGGAATGTTTTCTAGTTGGGGGCGTGAGGGCATTCTCGACGGCTCCAATCCACCTTCGTACTCGGCAAAAATCGCGGGAAATGCCGCACATGGCGAACTCGTGTACGGAACCTACTGTGCGTCCTGCCACGGCCCAGTTGGGACAGGCGGACCAAAGGCCAGCAGCATTATCAACGATTCATTTTTGACTCTCGTCAGCGATCAGGGACTGCGCACGATCGTCATCACTGGCCGCCCGGAGTTAGGCGCGCCAGACTGGCGCAGCAATGTTTCCGGAAGGCCGATGTCAGATCACGAAGTTACCGATGTAGTTGCTTGGCTCGCATCGCATCGCGTGCAGAACCCCGGGGCAGCCTTATTCCGCTTCGAATTACGCCCGGCACTAGGATTCACATATGTCAACTCCAACCGTCGTTGCCCCATCGAGTGAAGCTACGCTTTCCCGACGTGGGTTTTTCATGAAGCTCGGGATCCTGTTCAACGGAGTGGCCGGGATAGTCCTGGCTATGCCGATCGCGCGGTTTCTGCTTTCGTCTGTGACGCGCGGGCACGCGAACGGATATCTCTCTTGGGTGCCGCTCGGAGAAGTAAGCGATTTTCCTGAGGGTGAGACGCGACTAGCTGCTTTTCGCAATCCCTACGTGATGCCGACCGATGGTAAGACTGCTGATACAGCTTGCTGGGTGCGACGTGTTCAAGGTGATCAGTTCCAGGTTTTTGCGATCAACTGCGCACACCTGGGTTGCCCGGTCCGCTGGTTCCCACAATCCGGATTATTCATGTGTCCCTGTCACGGCGGCGCGTACTACCGGGACGGCTCGCGCGCGTCAGGACCGCCGGAGCGCGGGCTCTTCCAATATCCCTACAAGGTTGAGAACGGCATTCTCACTATCCAGGCGGGGGAGCTGCCCACACCGGGAGCACCGACTGCTGCACTTGCCACGGAGAAGCCGTCATGCGCCTGATTACAAAGATTGGCGAATGGTTCGACCATCGCTTGCGGCTAGCTGCGGTGATACGCGAAGCCGCGAAACATCCCGTGCCGCGCAACACCCTAAGCTGGTGGTATGTATTTGGCAGCGCCGCACTAACCGTTTTCATCCTCCAAGTTGTCACCGGGATTCTGCTCGCGCTCATTTACGTGCCCTCAGCCAGCGAGGCATGGAGCAGTCTGCAGTCCCTGAATCAGAATGTCGCGCTCGGCTGGTTCATCCGTGCCATGCATGGTTGGGGCTCCAACTTCATGGTGGCAATTGTTCTTATTCACATGGCGCAGGTGTTTCTGTTCGGGGCCCATAAGTTCCCACGGGAACTCACCTGGATCATCGGCGTTTTCCTCTTACTGATGACTTTGGGTATGGCCTTTAGCGGACAGGTGCTTCGCTTCGATCAGGACGCCTACTGGGGATTGGGAATCGGAGCATCAATCGCCAGCCGCGTTCCGATCATCGGTCCCGCAGTGGTAAAGCTGATGCTGGGCGGACCGATCATCGCGGGCGCAACTCTCTCCCGGTTCTTTGCGCTGCACGTGTTCGTAATTCCAGGACTGCTGATCGCGTTCGTAAGCCTGCATCTCTTGATGGTGCTCAAGCTAGGAATCAACGAATGGCCGATGCCGGGACGCATCGTCAAGCGAGCGGCCTATGAGGCTCAATATCATGCGCTGACGAAGAGCGAAGGCGTACCGTTCGTTCCCTATGCAGTTTGGAAGGACATGTTCTTCGCCGGGTTTGTCATTCTGGCGATCGCCGCGTGCGCTCTCTATTTCGGTCCCTTCGGACCGACCGGCCAGCCCGACCCGACGATCATCCAGACCGCTCCCAGGCCCGATTACTTTTTTCTGTGGCTGTACGCCCTACTTTCCCTGCTTCCGCCATCGCTCGAGACCCCCTTCCTTCTTATCGGTCCCGCGCTGACAATCGTTGCGCTGATCCTTCTGCCGTTTCTTTCCGGCGAAGGAGAAAAGAGCTGGAAGCGCCGGCCGATTGCGGTTGTCACTGTGCTGATGATCGCGGTCACGCTCGGGACCTTTACCCGTCTTGCCCAATTTGCCCCGTGGAGTCCGCACATGAACGCCTGGAGCGGCGACCCAGTGCCAGATCGATATGTCCAAGGCACAACCGCGCTAGAGCGGCAGGGCGCCCTGGTGTTTCAGGTGAAGCAGTGTCGCAACTGTCACTCTCTTGGCAACACTGGCGGACAGAGGGGGCCAGCTTTGGACAGCGTCGCGGTGCGACTCACGCACGACCAGCTCATCCGGCAAGTTATCCAAGGCGGCGGCAACATGCCTGCCTATGGAAACAACTTGAGTCCCGCAGAGACCACCGCGTTGGTGGCATTCCTTGAAACCCTGCATCCTGCCGCGCAAAAGCCAGCACGCGATGCCGCACGGGAAATGGTGCTTAGCGACAGCAAACAAAAAGCGGCTACCTTCCAACCATAGGGTGCAGATCCATGCAACACGCTCATCACGTCGGGTTCGAATCACTTTGGGCTTCCGCGGCCTTGATTCTTGCTTGGCTGGTGTACCTGCGTGGATGGCTGTGTGTCCGCAGGCTTCACTTAGACACCATAGAGCTCTGGCGCGCCGGCAGTCTTCTCTTTGGATTGTTCTTCATTTGGGTGGCGGCCGCTTCCCCCCTCGCGGCACTCGATCACGAATTGCTAACAGTGCACATGATCCAACATCTGTTGCTGATGACGCTTGCGCCTCCGCTGCTCTGGCTCGGCGCGCCCGCGAAGCCGTTGTTGCACGGACTACCGCCGCAATTTGCGCAAGCGCTTATTAGTCGACTGTTCCGCTCGGCACCTGTACAGCGACTGATGAGGGCTCTGGCGCACCCTGCAGTTTGCTGGGTTGGCGCCGCTGCCACGTTGGTCGGATGGCACATTCCTCCTGCATTTAGGCTCGGGTTGCAATCAGAACTGTGGCATGGAATTGAGCAAGCGTCGTTCCTCGCAACCGGACTCCTTTTCTGGTGGCCGGTGGTCCCGCCCTTGCCGAGTGTCAAAAAGCCGGAGTGGTTGATCATTGTCTATCTCTTCCTCGCCACGTTACCGTGCGATATCCTTTCCGGATTTCTCGTCTTTTGCGACCGCGTGGTTTACCCAGTTTATTTATCTTCACCACAGCCGCTCGGCCTATCCGCTCTAGCAGACCAGCAACGCGCTGGTGCGTTGATGTGGACCTGCGTTACAGTCGTATACCTGATCGCTGGGGCAATTTTCACGGCGCGGTTACTCTCCCCCCAGAGGGCACGAGAGTACTGGATCCCGCAATCTGATTCGCAAGGCAATGCGGTACCGCACACGGTGGGGCACAGTATGGAGGCTCTCTGAATGTCCAGTGAGCCAATGATTACCGTGCTCGATTCCCCCGTCGTGCGATGCCGCCGTTTTGGGGGATCCACGCGGCTCTCCGACTACTGGGCGCTAACCAAGCCAGAAGTCAATTTCCTGATTTTGATCACGACCTCTGTCGGCTTCTATCTGGGTTGTGCCAGCGAGCCTCGAGAGTTTTCGTTTCTAGCATTGTTCAATAGTTTGCTAGGGACGTTGCTGGTTGCCAGCGGGACTGGGACACTAAACCAGTACATCGAACGAAAGTTTGATGCGCAAATGCGCAGGACCGCCCGGCGCCCGGCCGCGGCCGGCCGTCTCCAACCGCACGTAGTCCTGGCCTTCGGGATTGCATTAGCAACCGCGGGCAGCATTTATCTCGCAGTAGCTGCCAGCGTGCTTTCGAGTCTGCTGGCACTTCTCACGTTACTTTCCTATTTGTTCTTGTACACCCCGCTTAAACGAAGAACCCCTCTGTGCGTTATCGTCGGAGCTTTTCCCGGCGCCATGCCGCCAATAATCGGCTGGGCCGCAGCATCGGGGCAATTGAATGTAGAGGCGTGGATTCTCTACGCGATTGTCTTCCTGTGGCAGTTTCCTCACTTCATGGCAATCGCTTGGATGTACCGCGAGGACTACGACCGCGCGGGCTACCTAGTTTTGCCTCGGGGAAATGCGAGAGTTCCTTTTGTGATTCTGGAAACCATATTGCCGCTGTTTGCTTTAGTCGAAATTAGCGTCGTTCAATCTCCGACACGGCATGCGGCCATTTTTTACTGCACAGGAGTACTGCTGGGTCTAGGGTTCCTCTACTCTAGCTTGGAATTCGTTCTTCAACGGTCGAGGGCAGCCGCACGACGCCTGCTCGCGGCATCGATAGTTTATCTTCCGTTGTTGTTCATGCTGAGTGCCACATTGTGCAGGCCGATGAGAAACTGAGCCTAAGCAATTCATGAATTACCTCGGCCCGTGGAGCGGGGATCTCGTAAACTAACGCGCCGGTCGATTGGTAACTCCCCCGAGCACCAGCAGGCCCTGTGTTCGGAGTGGCGTTGGAGCGCAATGCCTTGGCGAAATGCTATTTCGCCGCTCTGAGACTGCGGAGATACTTCACTAGTGCATCGATTTGGACTATGCTCAAACTATTTCCGAAGGCCGGCATATTGCCTTGTCCGTGAGTGATGACGTCAGCCAACTGAGCGTTCGATTGCTGTTGTACCTGCGGAGAATGAAAATCCGCCGCGTGCAAGCTCTTTCCCACTGCGCTGCCACGCCCGTCGGCGGCATGGCATGACACGCAGTTCGTTTTGTAAATGCCAGCCGCGGAACTGTTCACCGCCTGAGCAGATCCCACCGACACTGTCGAAGCCATAAACATCGTCATCGACAGGACCATGGCAAGCAGGTTCTGAGGCGCAGAGTCGCGCAGGTGGAGCATCAGGGTGTTTCTACTGCAACGGGTTGGCTCGAACGCGGAGCGAAGGTTCGTCTTCATACAGCGGCACCTCTCGTGTAGCCATGCTGCATGTGACCTGCCAAATGTGTCGTTGCGTTACGTGCCACAGCTCCCAACAGCACTTGGAACAATCATAGAGAGAGTCAATAGGTCGACACTCCTGTCGAAATGCGCACTCGGATCGTATGAATTTCTCTCCATTGGGATATAACCGCTTGTTTTCACATCTCGGTTGAGATTTGTCGCCTGTCCGGCTTTGGAATGCTGCTTGCTCCTGATGCAGCGGCGTCCTCCATAGGAGACCCTTCGGGGAAACAAAGGGTAAACGAATAGTCTGCCGGAGTTAACGAATGATCGACTTATTGCTGGGTACGAGTTCGGACTGGATCCTGACCATAGCACGCCTGGTGCTTGGAATCGTCTTTTTCGCGCATGGCGCTCAAAAAATGCTGGGATGGTACGGAGGATCGGGATTCAACCCTACTCTGCAAGTTTTTACCAAGCAGCTGAGGATTCCTGCTCCCCTTGCAGTTCTCGTGATGTCAGCCGAGTTATTCGGGGGCCTGGGATTGGTCGTTGGTCTACTAAGCAGAATCGCCGCACTAGGCGTCGTGCTCACGATGATAGGCGCGGTGGCACTCGTTCACTGGCGTTACGGCTTGTTCATGAATTGGTACGGCAACCAGGAAGGCCACGGAATCGAGTATCACCTGCTGGCGTTCGCACTCGCATTAGTGGTCGTTATCGAGGGCGCTGGCGCTTTCTCTGTCGATCATATCTTGTACCAGCATCGCACAGCGCAGGTTTCGACCCTTCAACAGAGTACACGGAGATGATATGAACCTTCTCACTCCAGATGAGGTGAAACTTGGATTCATTGGCATCGGCCAAATGGGAAGCCGTATCGCACAACGGCTGCTCAAAGCTGGCTACCATCTCACCGCGTATGACCGGAGTGCTGCAAAGGCACAAGCCTTAGCCGTGCATGGCGGAGAGGTCTCAACTAGTATCGCTGAACTCGCACAGACTGCCGACGTGATTCTCTCCTGTCTGACCAACGATCGGTCAGTTCAGGACGTCTATTATGGCGCTGCAGGCGTGCTCGCCAATGCTCGGCCGGGCGCAGTGATGCTCGAGATGAGCACGGTCCTCCCGAGGACTTCACGCGATCTGCAGCAAGGTGCCGCCCAGGACCAGTTACAAGTACTGGACACTGCCATTTCGGGCAGTACACCGGCGGCTGAGCAGGGATCTCTCATTTTGCTCGTGGGTGGCGATGCGGAACTGTTCCAGGCTGCGCAGCCCCTGTTCAATGCAGTCTCCGCACGCTCCTTTCACATGGGTCCTGCCGGCGCGGGCACCGCGATGAAGTTGGTCGTGAACACACTTCTGGGAGTGGGTATGCAAGCCATCGCTGAGGCCATACCACTGGGAGAGAAGGCCGGCATCGAGCGCAACCTTCTGCTCGAGGTCTTATCGCAGACAGCTGTGATCGCGCCTGCTCATTCTGGCAAGCTGGCACGAGTGGCCCATGAAGACTACAGCCCGCAGTTTCCGCTGCGTCTCATGAATAAAGATTTTCGTTTGATCCTGGAAAAGGCGAAATATCTGGATGTACCCATGCCGGCAACCATTGCGGCATTTGGCGTCAACTCCATGGAATGGACCGACGATCCCGAAGCCGATTTCTCGGCTGTCGTCCGCCGGATGGAGGAACTCGCTCACGTAAGAGCCTCAGAATAACGGCCGGCGGTATCGTCTTCCCAGGGCGAGTCGGAGCGGACCGTTTTCTTTGCAGCCGCATGAATGTTTCCTGATTCAGGGAGGTGACCCAGCATGATTCAACTGAAGGTCAACGGGGTTATTCGCAACTTTGACGGTGATCCCGAGATGCCGCTGCTGTGGTACTTGCGCGACGTGCTGGGGTTGACCGGAACCAAGTTCGGCTGCGGCATCGCGCTATGCGGAGCCTGTACCGTCCATAAGAACGGCGAGGCGCTGAGGTCCTGCATCACTCCAATGAGTTCCCTGGCGGGCTCTGAAATCCGAACCATCGAAGACGTCTCCGCAAACGGGTTGCATCCCGTCCAGAGGATGTGGATGCAGTTCAATGTCCCGCAATGTGGATATTGCCAATCCGGACAGATTATGCAGGCGATTGCGTTGCTGAGTCAGAAGCCCAAGCCTACCGACCAGGATATCGATGACGGCATGGCTGCCAATATTTGCCGCTGCGGAACCTATCAACGGATCCGCGCCGCCATAAAAGCTGCGGCGGAGGTGAACCAATGAGCTTCATCACAAATGTGAGCCGTCGCCGCTTCATGAAAGGGTTGCTGGGGGCGGGAGCGCTGGTTTTAGGTGTGCATTACATTCCAAAGGTGGTCTGGGAACGACAGGCGCACCCCGGTGAGACGGACGCTGACCGGGCCACCCTGCACCCAAATGCGTTTGTCGGAATTAATGCCGATGGGACCGTTTACATCGTGGCGCATCGCTCGGAGATGGGCACCATCATCCGGACTTCTCTCCCTTTGGTAGTAGCTGACGAACTCGATGCTGACTGGAAGAGAGTGAAGATGGATCAGGCGATCGGTGATCCCCGCTACGGTGATCAGAACACGGACGGCTCTCATTCCGTCCGCAGCTTTTTCGATGTGATGCGGCAAGCCGGCGCCACCGCGCGAGTGATGCTGATTCAGGCCGCCGCTCAAAAATGGGATGTTCCTGCCTCTGAGTGCCGCACAGAGCTTCACACCGTACTTCATTCGGCAACAGGCCGCCGCCTTTCCTACGGAGAGCTCGCTTCAGCAGCAGCGAAACTCCCAATTCCCAGCAAACAAGACGTGCAGCTTAAGACGAAGAACGAATGGCGCTACATCGGCAAAGGAATGACCAGCTATGACCTCGCCGACCTCTGTACCGGTAAGGCCGTATACGGGATGGATGTTCTCCTCGACGGTATGCTTTATGCCTCCATCGAACACCCGCCTGTTCTGGGCGGGAAGGTGAAGTCGGTTGATGATAGTGAGGCACTCAAAGTTGCGGGAGTTCATCAGACGGTTGCTATCGATCCCTTCAAGCCGCCTCCGGCTTTCCAACCGCTGGGCGGCATCGCTGTCATAGCGGATAACACTTGGGCGGCCTTCCAAGGGCGCAAGAAGCTAAAAATCGAGTGGGACAACGGACCGAATGCAAGCTATGACTCGGAAGAGTACAAGAAGGAGCTTTACGCGACTGCGCTAAAGGCGGGAAAAGTTGTCCGAAACATCGGGGATACGGACGCCGCATTTGCGAGGCCCGGACAGGTTTTCGAAGCGCAGTATTACGTTCCCCTGCTGGCGCACGCTTCCATGGAGCCATTGGTCGCCACTGCGGAATTTAAGGCCGGCAAAGTCACCGCTTGGGCGCCTACACAGAACCCTCAAGCGGTGCAGGCAATCGTCTCGCAGGAATTAGGCATTCCCAAAGAAGATGTCATCTGCCACGTGACACTTCTCGGCGGAGCCTTCGGGAGAAAGTCAAAACCGGACTACGTTGCAGAAGCGGCCGTTCTCTCCAAGAAAACCGGTCGCCCGGTAAAGGTGGTCTGGAGCCGCGAAGATGACATTAAATTCGACTACTACAACGCCGTCGCCGCCATGTACATGAAGGCGGCACTGAACGCCAAGGGAATGCCCACTGCATGGCTGCAGCGATCGGTCTTTCCCCCCATAACCTCTATTTTTGACGTGAAAGCTGTATACGGTGATCCCGGTCACCTTCAGCAGGGCTGGACCGATATGCCCTACGATATCCCGAATCTTCGAATTGAAAATGGCCCTGCCCCGGCTCATGTACGAATCGGATGGCTTCGCTCGGTAGCTAATATCTATCACGCCTTCGCGGTCCAGACTTTCACGGATGAACTGGCCCATCGCGCCGGCCGCGATCCGGTTGAATATTTGTTGGAACTAATTGGTCCGCCGCGCGCGATCGATTTCACGAATACCGATTATCCGAATTACGGGGCGGATCTTAAAACCTACCCGTGGGAGACAGGAAGGCTTCGGCGCGTGCTCGAAATGGTGGCGGAGAAATCGGACTGGGGAAAGCGCAAGCTGGGCAAAGGTGCAGGAGTCGGCATTGCAGCTCATCGCAGCTTCTTGACGTATGTGGCCACTGTTGTCGAAGTCGAAGTCAATGATCAAGGCGAGATAAAAATTCCGCGAGTTGACACCGTCGTGGACGCAGGGCTGGTGGTTAACCCGGAAGTAGTGCGTGCTCAGTTCGAAGGCGCGGCGGTGTTTGGAACCAGCGTCGCCCGTTGCGGCGAAATTACTGCCAAGAACGGCGTGATTGAACAATCGAATTTCGATACCTATCCCGTGGCTCGCATAATTGAGGCTCCTTACCAGACAAACGTGTACCTGGTAGAGAGCGATGCACCGCCGGCCGGAGTAGGGGAGCCCGGCGTCCCACCGTTCATCCCCGCCCTGTGCAACGCAATTTTTGCCGCTACCGGAAAACGCGTCCGAGAACTGCCGCTCGCTAAAACGAACTTGGCAAGTAAATGAGGGTCAGGCGTCATGTCACGTATGAGAGGTTGCTTAATCGTTTTCGGCGTGCTTGCATTCATCTCGTCCCCTCTCGCGCAGCAAAATACGATTACAGATGCTCCGGAGGTGAGCTATCCGTTCACCCTAACGGCGCAGTACGACCCGGAGGCTGGACACAATGTGTTCTCCTATAGGGGAGAGATAGTACCGCCAACGATTCGCGTGGTTCCCGGCAGCACGATCAAGCTCCGCTACGTGAACCATCTGCCGGCACATTCGCGCGAACAATGCGCCACCGGACCTTGCAGAGACATGAGCAATCTGCACTTCCATGGTCTCCACGTGTCACCCCAGCGTCCGCAAGACGACGTGCTGACGATGATGTCAATGCCTGGACAGGAACTGAATTATGAAGTGCATGTGCCCTCGTATGCTTCACCGGGACTCTATTGGTATCACACCCACCCGCATGGAGAAAGTGCCCGCCAGGATCTGGACGGCATGTCTGGAGCAATCATAGTCGAAGGCATCGACAAGTATTACCCCGAGCTTCGAGGTATGAAGGAGCGTGTACTTATTCTTCGTGAGATCGATCTTGGAGACGTAAGCGATCAAGATCGCAAGGAAATCGAAAAGCGCGTCAGCATTCCTGTTGGCCGCTGCGGGACAGCCACTGAGCAGAACATTGAACGCGTCCTCACGTTAAACGGCAAGGTCCGGCCCAGGATACCAATCAGTCCTGGCGAGCGGCAGTTCTGGCGGATCGTCAACGCTTCTCCAGACCGCTATGCCGACCTTCAGATTGGGGGAAATCAGCTTGAGATCGTCGCTTTGGATGGCATGCCTCTTTCCTATCACGACTCGAGCCGCCATACACGCACAGTCGATCACATTCTTGTTGCACCCGCGGGGCGCGTGGAGGCCATTGTCACCGGACCACCTACCGGTAAGCGCGCCACATTAAGCGCACGCTGTATCGATACCGGACCAGACGGCGACAATACTCCGGCAATGGCAATCGCGGACGTTGTAAGCGCGGTGAGTCCAACTTCCTCTGACCACTTGGTGCCAACAACGGCGGGTCGGCCGATCTACAAGGCAATTACCGTCAAACAGCTGCAGGGCATTGAGTCCCGTGGACCTGATTTTACGGTGATTTTCACGGAGGACAAGAACAGCTTTTACATTAACGGAAAGAAATTCTCCATGGATTCTGGACCGATGCTGCGCGTAAGAACCGGATCACTGCAACACTGGCGCGTGATCAACGCAACTCGTGAGCTGCATCCCTTCCACATCCACCAGGTTCATTTTCTGGCGTATGCAGTCAATGGCATTCGGTCTGATACTCCGGAATGGCTCGACACAGTCAACGTTCCATATAGCGGGATGGTCGATCTTGTCATGGATTTCACGGACCCGGTGATTCGAGGAATGTCGCTGTTCCATTGTCATCTTTTGAATCATGAGGACAAAGGCATGATGGCGAAGATTCTCTTTGAATAAGAATCCAGGGGTTTATCTGGTTGTTCTCTTGCAAGTCTTTCAAACCACTAGGAGCTCACGAAGGCTGGGCATCCGAACGGCAATCATGCTGGAAGCGTTACAGCAAACGTATAACTTTCTCTTCGGGTGTTGGCACCGCCGCCTGAGCCGTCCCTTCACGATTTCCGGAAAGACCTACGAGGTCTCGGTCAGGCGCGGTAAGAAGTTCCCCTACTCGCTCGACACAATGTCGCTTGTTAAAACCAACCACTGAAAACTCCTTACGACTTACTAGCAGTACCCGAATCGCGAATTGTCTCTGCACGTTTAACCGGATATTGACTACAGGAATCTCGTCCAAAGGAACTTCGCGAATTGGGCTTGCCGCCCTAATTGCTTAAAACCACGATTGGCTCGAAGCACCATCTCGGATCTCAGTCGGTTGGTATATCACCGGGAAGAAGCTCCTCGTTCTGGTTGACATCACTTGGCACTTGGCAAGGCATGACTCACTTCTGATATGCGAACCACTATTTCCTTGGACGGTGTTGATTCGTTGTGGTACCTCTGAGTCCTCACAGCTTACTCCGCTTGGATACCTTACTCCGCTTGGATACCCTACTGACCTGTCGCAACGAAGAACGACGCGAGACTGCCCCAAACGAAAGCAGTCAGAAGGCGCACAAATGAACCCGGGTCAACGTTAGCGATACGAGACCGCCACTTTCGCGTAACGTACCCCAGACGCCGCAATTATGTTGTTTTGGTCTGCCTTATTGAGCGGCTATACCCCGATCGAATTGCTCCGAGCACTGACACATGTCGATATAACGACAGATAGGGGTCACGCCCTCCAGTGGCCGTTTCAATCGCCGAGCTGCAAGTTCATTAGCCAAGGGATCCTTACAGGTTTGCGCATTGGCATAGGGCTTGCTCTATTCCCCGGGACGGGAAGCAGTGACGCAACGAAGATTCTATTCATTCGTCATGGCAACGGCCGGTCCAGAACGACTCGACCATTGAAATCTCTGGTCAAATCGCGAGTCGATGTGAAGTGCAAAATGAGAACTTGGATTTGGTGGATTCCGATCCTTCTAGCACTGCTCGCTGCGAACGGGTTGCCGGCTCAGCAACAAGATCATCACGAGCACCGTGACAATAGCCTGGGCGGGAACGGCGATTGGTCTGAATTGATGTCGGGCATGGACAAAATGCATGCCGACATGGAATCAATAAAGCCCTCAGGCGACAGTGATCTAGATTTCGTCAGATTGATGATTCCGCATCATCAGGCCGCAATCGACATGGCCAAGACCGAACTGATGCATGGAAACGATCCTGTGATGCGCAGACTGGCGCAAGAGATTATCACGGACCAGCAATCCGAAATTGAATTGATGAACCTTTGGGTAAAACAGCACAAACACCAATAACCACTCGCCTTCAAGCGAGCTAAGGAGCGTTTCAAAATGAAAGTACGTCAACTACTGGCATTCTTCTGTCTATTATCCGCCTCGTTTGCGCAACAAGCCCCCTGGGGGAGAACAGATATCCCAGTCTCCAACCGTGACCGTGTGTATACAGCTGACCAGACATCCAATACCGTTTCTGTCATCGACCCCTCCAGCAACAAGCTGCTCGGGGTGATCAGGCTTGGGGATCCGGCACCCGGCTCCCTCAGTCCGCTATACAAAGGCCAGCTCCTGGTCCATGGTCTCGGATACTCGCCCGACTCAAAGACACTAGCGGTCGTGTCCGTCGGCTCGAATTCGGTAACGCTCATCGACACCGCGACGAACAAAGTGAAGGGGACGATTTACGTAGGGCGGTCTCCACACGAGGCTTTCTTCATGCCGGACGGAAGCGAACTATGGGTGACGGTGCGGGGCGAAAACTACGTCTCCGTTATCGACCCCGTACAGATGAAGGAAATCCGCCGCATCGAGATGGCCAATGGACCAGGCATGACCATGTTCGGACCAGACGCCCAGTATGCTTTCGTCTGTTCCAGTTTTACTCCAGAACTCACTGTGATTGACGCGGCGTCGCATGAAGTGTTGAAGCGCGTGCCGCAAGCGAGTCCGTTTTGTCCAGACATTGCTGTAAGCCCGGAAAACGACGAAGTATGGATCACCCTGAAGGATGCCGGCAAAGTGCAGGTGTTCAACGCCAAGCCGCCGTTTGAACAGAAGGCGCTATTGGAAGCAGGGCCGATTACAAATCACGTGAATTTCGCAAACAATCGAAATGGCAAGTTCGCCTATGCGACCATCGGCGGTTTGAACGAGGTGAAAGTGTTTCATCGCGGTGGTACGCCCGAATTGGTTGCCACCATCCCCACGGGAACCCTTCCCCATGGTATTTGGCCATCCGGTGATGGCTCCAGAGTTTATGTCGCGCTGGAGAACGATGGGCAGGCCGCTGCGATCGATACGTTAAGAAGCAAGGTGATCGCGAACATCCCAATTGGACAGACGACACAGGCTTTGGTATATGTGCCGGACGCAGTTCCAAGCGGATCAGGCACCGATAACCTTGCGCCGCTCGGCGAAGCTAGCAACAGTGCGCGCTTGCACCTGCAAGCGGGAGGAACCATGTTGCCGGACGCGCAGGCATCGGTGGCCGTGAACTCGCTCGGTCTATTGGATCTCATTCAGATTGCTGCGGAGGGCCTGACGCCTAAATCGCAATATCAGGTGTACCTCGCAGGGTCGGACCATGCGCCTTTCGGAAAACTCGAACCGCTGGCGGTTTTGAAGACGAATCCCGATGGAGCAGGAATCGTTCAAGCGATCGGACCGCTAAAGAGTCTTGGCGCCGGCACTGCGGGGGAGCCCTCGCGCAGATCTATCATCGTTACTGAACTCAAAGACCCGTCGCGGATAGTGCTGCGGCAAGCTGGTGGCTCGGCTGGCCAGTGAAGTCCTGCCAACTAAATGTTCCGATCATAAGGGCAGCACTGGAAGTGCGTTACGACGACCATTGCGTAGCTGTACAACGGTCGACTATTGATCTCGGTCAGCGATACGGCCATCGGACTACATCCGGACAGGCGGAACAAATCTTCGATGCATTTCTTACTACCAAGCCTCAGGGCACCGGCATGGGGTTGCCAATCAAATCGTCGATCGTCGAATCGCATGGTGGCTGCTTGTGGGCCCTCCCAACCCCGGACGGGGCCCAACGTTTCAGTCCGTCCTACTTGCCGAACTAACCACATGTGAGGCCGCTTAGCCAGAGGATGTGGGCCCGCTAGGGAGGAGCGCGCAGCGGGAGTTCTCGCTCGGCACTTCCAGTCAACCAGAATCTGGGAGCGTACTGACGGGATTGCGGTCCGCCGTGGAAAGGGAACGACCGGACTTGATCGGTTTCGGCCACTAGCTAAAGGGGAGGACTGTAGGTACCGACAGGGTGAAGCGACTTCACCAGTAACGGTACAACAATGCCGCCGAATTTCTGTTCGGTGTGCGCATCAACCAAGGTAGCACTAAAGGTGATATTTTGCGGTATCTCAGAGGGTCTAGGAAAGTAGAGGAATCCGCTAGTCTCTCCACCAGGGGGGACTACGCCTTCAGAGATAGCTTGCTTGAGCATCGCGTCGGTCGGTAATTGCACTTCAACACGCTGTTCGGCTTCAGAGTAGGCCCAGTAGGGTTCAAGAGGCTGACGACTGTGACCTTTTATCTGGTCTGGGGGGATATCGCTGTAGCGGCGATCGTTCGCTGCGATGAGAACAAAGTCGTCATAGCGAATCGCTATGTCATGCCCACTGTTGTTTTGAATTGTAACCTTGATTGGAATGAGATCTTTGTCCAGAGTTCGGGGATACCCCTCCCAAGCATCCGCTTGCAGTAAGACTGATACCCCTTGACTCGACCCCTCGGCGGAGTTGGGCTGAGCAGCTAACGTCGCATTTGGCGCGGGCACCAGCACCACACGTTTAGCCGTACACCCAATCATGCTGAAAAGACACGTGAGCAGCAAAGCGGCTCGGAGACGCTTTGCTCCAATAGCGACCGGTAATGCCCAGAATTTCACTCTAATCCTCCTTCGGTAACAGCTCAGAGTGCATACCGGGGGGCAAATCACTACCGAACCCCACCCCGCCTTTCTGGTGAACAAATTGCACAACATGTCGTCGCGCCGGGCCAGTTTGTGGGGCTAGAGAAGCGACTTAACACTCTCGCCGGATTTTCAACATGACGCAGGCGTCAATCGCCCGACATGTGGGTGTCAATTGCGTGGTCATGCATGGGACAGATCACCAGACGAAATTCCTGGGATGAGGATATTGCTTCGGGAACGCATTGCAAATCGTGCCCCAGCGGCGCATTCGGGACGTCTGGAATTACAAGTGCATGTGACATCTCGCGATTGGACACTGCCACTCGGTCCGAATTTCCGGCTGAGCTGGCGGTGTTCAGATGATGCATCCCCTCACTGCCATTGAGCAGCAAAAGGGTCTAGTCATCCGCACATCGGCGATGGTGCTTAGCGCCGATGGTCGCCAAGTCCGGCGGAAATCGCTTCACACGAGAAGCTATGAGTTTTAACGTTCAGATCGAGAAAGCCATTCGACTTTTGAACGAAGACTCGTCTCATACGCTTGCCGAACTTGCCAGCCGTTGCGCTCTGAGTATCTCAAGGCTCAGCCACTTGTTCAGAGCGCAGACCGGACTCACAGTGGGGAGGTTCCGCAGAGACTGTCGTTTTGCGGAAGCAAAGAAGATGCTTGCGGTAACGGATATGTCCATAAAGCAAATTGCCTATACGCTCGGCTACCGTCACAGCTCCAGTTTTGTGCGAGCTTTTCAACGGTGTGCCGGTATCTCGCCCAGCGAGTATAGAAAATGCGAGTTAGAGAAAACATATCTAGCAATTCCTGCTAACAAAGAGCAGGAAAAGCTAACCGCAGTTGATTGACAGACCATTCTCTCTATCAGATGGTAGAGAACATTGCTGCTAACTACGGTCGCGCGAGATTGCTGCTGGACCATGAATTGTAAGTAACTGTGGTATCCACGGAACGGAGAAGGAGTTGACTCATGAAGTACCGAAAACTGGGAATCGCAACTGTAATCGCAACTGTTACTATCGCGTCTGCATTAGCTTTGTGGATGTTCAATCCGCGAGTGGTTTCAGCGGAGGACGATGAGGCTCGCAGCCTTCCTATTTACAACCCGTACCCGCCTGGGATTCTCCCTCCGAATTTGAATTCAGAGATTAAACGGGTCCTGCGCGAGATCGATTTCATCGAAGCCAGAGCAATTGCCCGATGGAAAGCGTTAATGCCGCCTACTCTCACGAATCAGCCGCCAGTACTTGCGAACACCGGAACTGAGGCGATAGAAACGCTTGGCGAGCTGATGAATTACGACAGAAATATTTCGCCGAAGAGAAATGAAGCCTGCGCGTCTTGCCACATGCCGTACGCCGCTTTTAGCGGCCCCATCCCATCGGTCAATCTGACCATGATCGCGTATCCCGGAACGGAACACTTCCGCGCTGGTAAGCGAACGGCGCAGAGATACCCGTATGCTCCGTTTTTCCCTGTGCTTCAGTACAACCAGACACAGGGCGCTTTCTTTGGTGGAAACTTCTGGGATTCACGCGCCACTGGATATTTATTAAGGAACCCCGACGCCAACCAGGCACAGGGCCCTCCCGTCGACACCCAGGAAATGGGCTTCCCGGACACGGCTTGCATAGTCTTTCGGCTCGCTCACGCCAAGTACAGACCTCTGTTCGAAGAGGTCTGGGGTAAAGACTCGCTCAATATTAAGTTTCCACCCGACACCGAGAAAATCTGCGCGACTCCTGGAGGCGCTGCAGTGTTCGGAAGCGACACCATGCCAGTTAAGCTAAGTCCGGAGGATCGCACCCGGTCAAACAATGCTTATGACCACTGGGGACAGTCCCTCGACGCCTACGAACAGTCGCTGCAGGTCAGCTCTTTCACATCAAAATTCGATGCCTTCCTGGCCGGCAACTACACGTTGACGGCAGACGAGAAGGCTGGCTATGACCTGTTCCGTGGCAAGGGAAACTGCAATTCCTGCCATCTGGATGGACGGTCGACTGCACCCACCCCTGCAAACGGCACGGCTCCAAACGGCGAGGACACTGGCGCGGCAGCAGACACGCGGCCGCTGTTCACTTGTTTCGGCTCGGCCAATCTGGGTCTGCCTCTAAATCCCAGGAATGCCTTCTACTATCAGACCAAGCCGGATCCCTACGGGTTCACCGCCAATCCCCTGGGCTTTGGCTATCGAGATTTGGGACTGGGCGAATTCCTGCGAAGCGGTTTCGGTACTTGGGCCAGCCCCAACGAGAGTTGGAGACAATACGCACCACAACAAGACGGTCGAATGCAAACATCTTCGGCTCGCAACGTGGCGATGGTACCGGCAAAGTGCACGGGCGGCACCGATGCTCCGGGACCGTACTTCCAGAAAGAGTTCTTCCACAATGGTTACATCAAGAGCCTGAAACAACTCGTACACTTCTACAACACGCGCGACGTGTACCCCTTTCCCGTGACTTCAGGGCACTGCCCGCCGGGAACCACGGAGAGAGTGGACTGCTGGCCGATGCCCGAGGTGCCGGGGCCCACGGTCGATATGACCGTTGGCAAGCTCGGGCTGACCGATCATGAGGAGGATCTGATCGTCACCTTCATGCAAACGTTGACAGATGGTTTCACGACACCTTACCCCAACAGCGACGCCTATGCGGGGGAGTGTATGACGGGCGGTTCGGCTAAGACTCAGGGCAACGATTTCCTGATCCCGACACCACCACTCCCGTCTTGCTCACCGGAGGTCTGCGGCCTCGAGCCCGTACCGAATCCGCCTATTCCGTAGCGATGGCACCGTAACGGCGGATCAAGGGGTGGAAAGCCAAACAAGCGGAGCATGGGGGCCGCACCCGGCCTCCATGCTCTTTCCTTGGTTTTGGTCGGGGTATAGCGAATTCTGTGATGGGAGGAAGGTACACTTATGAATAGACTGCTCCTGAAATCGGCAATGACGATTGCCGCCGCTATCGTACTCTACTCAACGTCATTGGCCGCTCAACTGACTCCTGGTAGTAGAAAAGCTGCGCACATCCGGATCACGCAAGGGCCAGAGCTCGAAGTGACTAAGTACGACATGGCCATTATCACGTGGACAAGCAATAACCCTGGGGGCTCCCCCGAGCATTATGGTGTCGTGCACTATGGTATGGATCCTAAGAACCTGAGCGCGACAGCGAAATCTCACATCAGGTTGAACCCGGGCCATTCCTATACCGTCTTCCGGGTGCGTATCGACGACCTCAAGCCTGGGACCACTTACTACTACACCGTTGATTCGATGGAACCCGACGGTGCGACTGACGGCGTCAAGAGCCCGATAAAGCATTTCACCACACGCTGAACCTCGTCATTCCAAGTGATTTTAGGAGAGAAGATTCCCATCGGATTGGCAGAGGAAATGCTCCGCGGAGGATGGCTCATGGACTTCTCAAGGGCAAAGAGTGAAGACTCAGCCCTATTTGGGTCGGCCGTAAGTAAGGTGTTGGTCCAAATCGCTTGTCGTCCGTACCCCGGGAGTGCGAACGAACAGAAAGCTTCGGGCTTTGCGAATGCACTGGCTTCAAAACTATTCCGCTCTAGAGAATTGCCTGGGTCTCACTGCTTTGGTTGCTACTCTTCCAATTTCCTTTCTCTTCTGGGCGCTGGCGTACAAACGCATGAAAGGCTACATCGCCGCGAGCTTAGCTTTGCTTTTGATGCTCTTAGTAGCTGTTGCTGCTTATGGGATGCCGGCCCGCAGCGCGGTGTCTGCGGCCCTGTTGGGAATGGCAAACGGTCTTTGGCCGATTGGATGGATCATTCTCACTGCGGTCTTCTTCTATAACCTAACGGTGGAGGCCAGGCAATCTGAAGTTATTCAGAGCTCTCTTTCGTCACTAACTAGCGATCGTCGGCTCCAAGCGCTACTCATCGCGTTCTGCTTTTCTGCCTTCCTCGAGGGCGTATCCGGAGAAGGAGCTCCTGTCGCTGTGGCGGCGTCTATGCTGATTGGTCTAGGGTTCACGCCGGTGTCGGCTGCCGTTGTGTGCTTAGTTGCCAACACTCCTCCAGTTCCTTTCGGGCCGGTCGGTGTGCCGACCAGCATGATGATTTCCGTCACAAACATCGATAGTGCTGTGATGACGAAAGCAATCGGCTCTGACATGGCGATGCTGGCGGTCGTCATCCCCTTCTTCATGTTAATCGTGATCTCTGGCTTTAAGCGCGCGGTCGAGGTGTGGCCGGCCGCGTTAGTGGCGGCCCTCAGTTACGCAGTGACGTGCTTTGTAGTGTCCCATTATCTGGGGGTGGAGCTTCCAGCGATCATTTCGTCTTTTGTGTCTGTGGTGTGCCTCGTTGTGTTCCTCAGATTCTGGAGGCCCAAGCAGACTTGGCAATTTTCCTATGATGCCGCTGCCACAAATCCAGCGAAAACCAAGTACGGCACCCGCCAGATCCTGAGAGCGTGGTCTCCCTACTTGTTCCTGCTGGCGATCATGAGTTTTTGGGAAACGCCAGTCTTCATTCAGTTCGTACAAAGCAGGCTGCACTGGGTCTTGAATATTCGACACTGGCCCAGCCTCGATGGGATCGTGTATCAGACCGCTCCTATTGTGGACACCCCTACGGTGTATGGTGCCAGCTATCGCTGGGACTTCCTCACAGCTCCGGGGACTGCCATGCTGATTTGTGCCATTGTTGCAATGGCAATCTTCCGAATTGGTCCAGCGCGTGGTCTGAAAGTCTTCAAAGCGACGTTTAAGCAATTGGTATTTGCATTGATTATGCTGGCGGTGGTCGTTGGCATAGGCTATTTAGCCAATTATTCTGGCATGTCGTACACGCTCGGCCTCGCGTGCGCTTCTTATGCAAGGAAATTGTTTCCGGTTTTCTCGCCGGCAATTGGATGGCTGGGGGTATTCTTAACTGGCTCGGTTACATCATCGGCAGCCTTGTTCGGCAAGCTGCAACAAGTCAGCGCCACCCAGACGGGGTTAAATCCCGTTCTTACGACCTCGGCCAACCTCTTCGGAGGCGTCACAGGCAAGCTGATCTCGCCGCAATCAATCACCGTCGCCTGCGCGGCAACCGGCCTGGTCGGCAGGGAACCTGACATTTTCCGCAGGACGATCAAGTATTCGCTTGCTCTGTTAGCCGTCGTCATCCTGATCGTGGCGCTACAGGCCTGGGCGATTCCAGGAGTTGTTCCCGTGGACCCAGAAACGGCGATGAAGCACGCCACCCGTCTGCATTAGGTTACTCAATTTCTTAGCACGTAACGAGGCCAATGATGCACTCGCGTATGCGGGTGCAGCCGCGATACCAAGACCGCTGATGACCTCAAGGGATGCGCCAATCACTGTCGAACTACCAAGTAGAACCCCCCAACGTACATTGCGCGAATCGTGTGGACTGCATTTACAGCGGCTTGAGGTTTGGCGTGATGATTGCACGTGTATAAGCAGCTCGAGAATGGAGGGAACATGAAGGTGGGGATTGTTGGCGCGGGCGCTGTCGGCTCAGCATGTCTCTTGTCAGTGGTGATGCGGGGAAGCGCGCGTGAGGTCGTGCTCGTGAACAGAGATCGCAAGCGCGCCCAAGGTGTCGTGACAGACGTCCAATACGGCGCTGTTCTTTCGCCACCGATTTCGGTGCGCGACGGCGACTATTCGGATCTGGCGGGGTCGTCCGTGGTAATGATCACGGCGGGTGTCAACGAGAAGGCTGGCGGGGCGACCGACCGCAGCGATCCCCTCGGGCGGCTTCGTTTGCTGGAGGCCAATACGGCGATCTTTGAGGAAATCATCCCAAGAATCCATAACGCTGCTCCCGATACGCTAATTCTGGTCGTAACCGATCCTCCGGACGCGCTGGCCGATGTAGTACGCATGTTGGGGCACGAACGCGTCCTGAGCACCGGCACATCCCTAGACACGCTACGATTCCGCTTTCACCTGGCGCAGCACCTCAAGGTCAATCCGTCAGATGTGGAAGCGCTTGTCTTAGGTGAACATGGTGTCTCGTCAGTTTTCTTATGGTCAACGGCACGAGTGGGTGGCAGAAAGGTGTTGGATTTGTTTGCCGAAACCAGCCCCGCGCCAGAATCCGCCCGCGTGGACCTCGAACGCGAGGTCCGTTACGCAAACATCACAATCATCGAAGGCATTGGCGCCAGCCAATACGGCATTGGCATGGTTTCAGCGCGCCTAACCGAAATGGTACTCCGTGATGAACGAGCCGTGATCCCCATCGGCTGCTACAACGCTGACTTTGGCGTCACCCTCTCGCTGCCCAGCGTTGTTGGCCGGGACGGTGTTGACCGGATACTCGAACCTGAGATGTCCGACGTGGAGCGGAAAGGATTGCAGCGCAGCGCCGATGCGATCAAGACCGCGCTGTCTCACCTGGGTCTCGGGAAACCTCATCGGAAGACCGCTTAGAGCTAAACCTAGTTGGTTCAAGTCATGTGTCTATGTCGGTTCGTCAAGCTTTTGGGGCAAGAGCGTCCTGTTAACGGTTTGACGTTCGTGTCCAATTTCTGACACCCCGGCGCCCCTGGGGTAACTTTGCGAACTGCCGTACTGGCTATGTTCTCGCGCATGTATTGACCGATATGCAGCCTCATAGCGTTGCGTTGACAGGATTAAGCAGCGATCTGTCAGCCGCGCTCTCTGGATTGATTCTATCCGTGCGAGACTCTCCCTGCTGGCTTACCCGGATTTTTTCTGGGCTTCCATTTTCTTTCTGTAGATGCCCCTTCAGTCATTTAGACCTTTGGCATCTGGGTTGCTTTCTCCGGACTGGAGGAACACATGCGCGATTGGAAATTCCTCGCCGTTCTTAGCCTCACTGCCGTTTTGTTAGGCATTCCGAGCTCTGCACCCGCACAGCTCTCAATCAATATCGGACCAGAACCGGGTTGCCCCTATGGCTACTATGATCTACCGCCGTACAACTGCGCACCCTACGGTTATTACGGTCCCGAGTGGTTCAACGGCGGCGTGTTCATCGGAGCCGGCCCATGGTTCCACGGCCCACACGATTTCCACGGCCACGTTGATAATCGCTTCGATCCACATCGCGGCTACCGTGGTCCATTTCCGGGGCGTGGCGACAGGCCCTTCAATCACTTTCACGGAAACGAGCTGCGTGATGGGCGCGGCCACGCAATGGGAGGCCACCGCTAGTCAGCAGAGAACATCAGATCCTGGAAGACGACACCTCGATGCGGACTAAGATTCCAGTTGAGTTCTGGGCCGAATTGCAGAGCCTGAGTCTGATCGAGCAGACCGCACCGGCTCCAGTTTGAGTCGACATTAAGAACAGCTCTGAGACGAGCGCAACATTAGAACGAATTTCTGGAGGTTTTTCGTGAATAAGAAAGAGGTTTCTGCGAGCTTAGCTGGAAACGTTTCTCTCGGAGGCGAGCTTTCTGTCCATCGCCTCGGCTTCGGAGCGATGCGCCTCACCGGCGAAGGCATCTGGGGCCCTCCACAGGATAGGAACAAAGCGGTCGCGGTTCTGCGCCGGGCGATAGAGCTGGATGTCAACTTCATCGATACTGCGGATTCCTACGGTCCCCACGTCAGCGAGGAATTGATTGCCGAAGCTCTTTTTCCTTATCCAAAAGGACTGGTCATTGCAACCAAGGGCGGTTGGGATCGTCCAGGCCCAAATCAATGGACTCACGACGCGAGTCCTGCTCACCTGCGTAAGGCGGTCGAAGGCAGCCTCAGGAGATTGAGATTGGATTGCATCGACGTTTATCAGCTGCATACTCCGGATCCGGTCGTATCCTTTGACGCCTCGGTGGAAACTCTGGCCGAGCTACGAAACGAGGGAAAGCTTCGCTTGGTCGCTTTGTCGAATGTTACGCAAGAGCATATCGACCGTGCGCGCAGAATTGTTCCCATCGTCTCCGTTCAAAACCGATACAGCTTTGCCGATCGCGAATGGGACTATGTCGTGGATTATTGTGAAAGCCATGGAATCGTGTTCATTCCGTGGTTCCCTCTCGGAGCGGGCAGGGTGGCCGGCGATGTGCTGAACGAAATTGCCCAAGCGCACCACGCAACTCCGAAGCAGGTTGCGTTGGCCTGGCTCCTGCGGCGCTCCCCGATCATGCTGCCCATCCCGGGAACCAGCTCGGTCGAACATCTCGAGGAGAACGTTGCGGCCGCCTCGGTGCAGCTGACTGACAAAGAATACGAGAGACTCGCAGGTGTTCCGGAGTCGGTCGCAGTACGGTAGTGGCTGAGAGTTCCGGACCTTCCATCCCTACATCGATTTCCGCGTCAGAAGGTCCGAATTGCAATGCCTGGTCGTCGCCTGCAGGATTCGACACACATCGCCGACAATTTTGTCACCGCAGGGTTGACGTAGAAAACGGCACGTTCCGAAGCGTCTGAAGCTCGCTAGCGGAGGGACCGGGCAATGCGTTGTTGGCTTGTTCGAATTTTCCCTTCCTCCGCCAAGGTTCGTACTGCGAGCTGTGTTTCGCGCACCATCAACACGCAGCCAAAAACTAATCCCGCGACTGCCGATGCGCCCGTGAGCACTGCAAGGGCCGCGCCTGCTTCAAACAGCACCCGCTGTCCATAATAAGCTCCGATAGCACCGCCGACCGATACAAGAGCTGAGGCAGCGAATAATCCGAGCCCAGCATAGAAGAGCCGCAGAGCCTTTACTAGCAGTTGAACGCGAACCTGCAGAGCTTCAAGCTGTGTAGCCCACCCTTGATAATCCGGACTTCCGGGCTCAAAGCCGGCCAACTCGCCGCCCACTATACGAGTCCGATCCACGACGCGCGCAAGTCGGTTGCTGGTGCCTAGTGCCAGAACCGATGACGCGTTGGTGAGGATGGCGGGGGCCACAATCGCCGTCAGTACAGCGAAGGGACTGCCAGTAAGTGTGGTCGTGTAGTCCAAGCGTCTCTATCTTCTTCTCGCGGCAGCAGATTAAGCGGTCTTCCGGATGTCCTGTGTCGCGGCATCGCTCCGCTTCTTTGATTGAATCTCCCATGCGCATTCCGCGATGGCCTCTAGCGGCAACGAATGGGAGGCATCACCCCTGTTCGATGAGCATGGTAGGACAGCATAGGAAAGGGTGTCAACGCACAGAAAGAAAGAATCGGCGCGAATGTGCGGCGAAAGAGCAAGTGTGCTAAAAGTCAATGAGACATTGGCAATTCGCCTCCGGCCTCCCGCCGGAATTGCTTGAGCACCGGCCGGACGGCCGCCAGGCGGATCAGAATAGGGTCGATCTGGCCTCGATCATGGCCGGAGTTCTACGTGCTTTATTCGGCGCGTTTCCAGCTCGATCGAGCTGCCGAATCAAGTCTACTGGTTTCGTGAAACCGGGGTGCGTGTGTGTGACTCTAATAAGCCGTGAACCCAGCTGGAGGATTGCACATGACAAGCAACTCTTCGACAGCACTTATCACCGGAGGAACGAGTGGAATCGGTCGCGCGACAGCCAAGAAACTGGCGCAGATCGGCATCCATGTTTTGGTTGTGGGACGCAATGCGGAGCGCGGCAAGAAGACAGTCGACGAAATTCGTGCGGCAGGAGGCAAAGCCGACTTTATTTCCTCCGATCTTCAGGACGCAGCCAGTGCCCACGATTTGGCAAAAAGGGCGATCGAACTCGGGAATGGCCACATCGATATTCTGATCAACAATGCAGGAATCTACCCGTTCGGACCAACACATGAAATGACGGAAGAACAGTTTGACCGCGTTTTTTCCCTAAATGTGAAGGCGCCGTATTTCCTGGTAGCGGAATTGGCTCCCCTAATGGCGAAGAGAGGCAAAGGTGCAATCGTCAATCTGTCGACCATGGCTGCAGATTACGGGGCGCCCGGGATGAGCCTTTACGGTTCGAGCAAGGCCGCCATCAACCTGCTGACTAAGACTTGGGCTGCTGAATATGGGCCGAGCGGTGTCCGTGTGAATGCCGTGAGTCCTGGGCCCACGCGCACGGAAGGTACGGACCCGATGGGCGAGAGTCTTGAGCAGCTAGCTGCCCAAGGACCGGCCGGCCGTCCAGCTACCGCCGACGAGATAGCGGAGGCAATTGTCTTCTTGGCCACAGACCGTGCCAGTTTCATTTACGGCGCAAAACTCGCCGTAGATGGAGGGCGCACCGCTATCTGAACAACAATTACCAAATCTAACTGGGCAGCTTGATCACTTGTCAGTCGTCGAGCCGCAGAAAGGGGAATGCAAAGGCAAGTCTTCAGGAGCGACTGGACGAGTTTTAAGAAGTCATTGGTATCCGGAGCTCCGCCATACAACGCTGCACACGAGGCGATAGAAACGATGCATCGCGGCACAGACGAGCTCGGGATTTTAGATTCAACAATGAAACTGGTTTGCGCTGGAGTTGAATATGTCCATCCGACCTATTAAGCGGCTTATCAAATCGAAACCGACTCTTGAAGGCGCAGGTGTACACCTCCGCCGCGCTTTCGGCTTTGGGAACACCAAGGACTTTGACCCTTTCCTGCTGCTGGACGACTTCCGCAACGATGTTCCTGAGGACTATCTGGCAGGGTTTCCCTGGCATCCGCACCGTGGAATCGAGACCATCACCTATGTGCTGGCGGGAACGGTGGAGCATGGCGACAGCATCGGCAACAGCGGCGTTATCGGTGCCGGGGACGTGCAGTGGATGACAGCGGGCAGCGGGATCATTCACCAGGAGATGCCGAAAGGCGATCACGTGGGACGGATGCATGGGTTCCAGTTATGGGGCAATCTTCCGTCATCGCTCAAGATGACCGCGCCCCGTTACCAGGAAATGAAGGCCACCGAGATCCCTGAAATCACCGATGATGACGGCACACACGTGCGCGTCGTATGCGGGAGTTTCTGGGGGAAGACCGGCCCGGTGGATGGGGTCGCAGCCGACCCAATCTATTTGGATGTATCGGTTTCCCCAGGGAAGAGAAAAACTCTTCCCGTGGAGACCATGCGTCATGCCTTTGCCTATGTCTTTGCCGGCAGCGGCAAGTTCTGCAATGCCTCACGCCCACTCGCGGTGCCAACGGAGGGAATCAAGTGGTTGGACACGACTCCTCCGGTCGAAGCGGACAACCGCTCGCTCATACTGTTTGACCGCGGCGACGAAGTGACGGTTCAAGCCGGGGATGATGGAATTCGCTTTCTGCTGGTTTCGGGAAAGCCGCTTGAGGAGCCGGTTGCCTGGTACGGTCCCATCGTGATGAATACGCAGGAGCAGCTGCAGGAGGCATTCACCGAACTTCAAGACGGGACGTTCCTTAAACGTACGCAGGGTAAGTAGGAATTCGCATCCGTAGTAATGTTGCCTTACGGCGGCTCTCGCAGAAGCTCGGCTGGGAATGGTCGCGGGGTAAAGGCATCGCCAGGTCAGTAAAGTAAACCTCACGACCGCTGCAAAAGGCTCTTCGCTGCTCGAAGTATTCCTTCCAAGCCGGATCGTAAGGATTCGACTCACTCCTGATTTTGATATGCCGCCGGATTGGTGTCCGGCGGGCGTGCTGCAGCCATACTATCGATGCCTCGCCGTCAGCCGTCTGCCAGACACCAAAGAAAGACCGAAAGACCGAAAGACCAGTTCCAGCCTCGACGATGGCCCCGGTATTTCTGTTGAATCCAGCGCGCACTCTTGGCGGGTGTTTCCTGCGCGCCCATTGCGCTTCTCCGCTGGCCAGAAGTGCCCAGGCCATGGTGTATGACCCCGGACTTAAAGCAAAGACATACTGTTTGGTGGCCATGGATTGAACGGCACCTGGGGTGCGTCAATTCGAAACTCTTGGACCGGCGGTTGCCTGACGTTGCAGGCCAAGGACCTACTTCTTCATCCGCGGAAGCTTGGCTAGAGCCATAGGTTGGGTAGCTCACCAGATCTCAAGCTGCAGTCTGCGATAGCTCGCGATCAATTCAAAATCCGCTCGATCTGAAGTCACCAGACGCGCCCCTGCAGATCTGGCGGTCAGTGCGATTAATAGGTCAACGTGCAAATCGCGAAGCTTTTCCCCATGAAAGCCTTTATCAACACGGATTTTGCTAAGCAGGCGTCCGGATTCGAGCCAATTGTTTTCGGTTGGTGTCAGGATTGGATGGTTGCGAGCAAGTCGTTCGACAAACTCTTGCTCGGAAGACTTGGTGGCTCCCCGGCTGAGTTCCGCGAGCACCACGGCTGAGTTTCGCACCAGACCCGTAGTTTCTGCGATTCGCTGCTGGTGGCGACCGGTACGGAGATGGTCGATGAAGATCGAAGTGTCGAAGACAACAAGATTACTCATCGTGTCCCGAGAATTCGAGCTTCCCGCCGTATTTCGACATCAGCTTCTTGAAACGCTTCAGGGCAACAATTTCGCGCAATGCCGCGTGTACGGCCTCGGTTCGCGATTTAACACCTAGCACTTCGGCTGCTTCGTCTGCCAGTTGCTTGTCGAGCCTGATCGATGTGAGGGCCACTGCCATCGGTTTCCCCCCTTTGTTCATTGTATATACAGTTTAGTGTTATTATATATATGAGTCAACTGTTGACGGATCGGCCCCAGCCGACAGACGATTAGGTCACATCCAATGCAAGAGTACCGAGTGACAGGACAGGATTGCTCCTGTCCCGTCCTCTAAGAACAGTGCGGGAGAGTTTCCAACTCACAGCTCAAGCCTTTCGAACCCCTCTTTGCGAGACGCGGTACCCGAGTCCGATAAAGCACGGGATCGAGGGCGAGGCGGGTGCCGTGTACCTTGTCGTTTCAGCCGATCGCCTCGAACCGGCCCTGGCGAGAAGGTTCAGATAGCAGAAAAGTTCGAAAATCGTCCTCTAGGGCCGACCATTCTTTTCAAGCACTTGCAATCGCGTGAACTCCGATAAATGTGAACACCTGGTAATCGCGCCAGGGGTTCAGTTTCCTCGTCAGTCGTGCCTGCATTCAACGACTTACGAATGTAATGTCGAGTTGCCGCCGTTTTTTGGGCAGGGGCAGGGTTTACAGAAAAGGGTTTACATTCGTGGGGCAAGCTTAGTTTTTTGAATCCGATTTCCGTAGAGAATTACCGGATTCCCCTGGCGCTCTACCATCGGCTCACCACGATAGCCGCGTTTGCAATCGATCTACGAACAAGGTCGCGACCCTGACGCTCCGCAGGCGGGGCAACTGTGTAGCTCGACAACGTTGACTCCAAACACAGGGTCAAGAACTGCTTCTGTTGATTCTGATGGCAAAACTCTGTCTGCGTGGTGGTTCATGTCAGCACCGCAACGTGGGCATTTCATTTTTTCGCTGATACTCATAGTGGCGGTCATCGCCTACACCGGAACATTCTCACGCCCGTATCGGAGCGTTCGTGACATCCAAATCAGTTCCTGCAGGAACTTGTCAATGCGCCGAACATAAGAGGGATCGAGCAGCTTTCCGCTGCCGTCGAACGAGTTCTGCACGGTAGAAAAGTTAACATCCCAAAAGATCGTGACCAATCCAAGTTCTCGCATGACAGGCAGAAGATTCTGGATAACCCGAGTTCCCCCAAATGGCCCCGCCGAAACGCCAACGATCCCGACGGCTTTGTGTACATACTCCTTCAGACAGCTATCCAGAACATGTTTCAGCAATCCACTGTAACCGTGGTTGTACTCGGGTGCGACGATCACCAGCCCGTCGGCACGATCCATCTTGGAAGAAAAGGCACCCTCTTTGATAGCCTCTCCAGCGTCGTTCGTGGGCAATGGAAGGCCGGCAATGTCGATGAGATCGGTTTCGACCCCCGCCTGCTTCGAGACTTCTTCCGTCAGCAATCGCGCTACGTGAGCACTCATTCGGCCCATGCGTGTGGTTCCGAGAATTACCGGGATGTAAAGAGGACGAGGCTCCATCGATTGCCCTTATGTGGCGGCACTTTGGCCGATCACTTCTTTTACTTCTTGATTCAGAGTAGTTCCGCGCGAGAATGCTGCGTACTGAGGTCGAATTCCGTAGATGTCCTCCACCGTTACCCGCAGTATCTCTGCCACGCTCCAGGCTTGCGCAATGCAGCCGACTGGCCGGTGCGGCGGATCTCCTTCGAAGATTTCTGAAATGTGGCCAAGACCAGCGTCGGCCAGGTGGTCCTTCAAAGGTGCTAGCCATGATTCAGCTTGGCGGCGTGCCGACTCGCTTCCGGCGTTTACCTTTATATATGCAGTAATGAAAGGCCCGAGCAGCCACGGCCATACGGTGCCTTGGTGGTATGCACCATCGCGACTGGCGCCATCTCCGGCGTAACGGCCTCGGTACTGCGGATCGCTCGGAGCAAGACTGCGTAAGCCGTATGGTGTGAGTAAATGTTGTTGCACAATGCCTGCAACTTGTTTCGCCCTCTCGGAACTGAGCATGGAGTGCGGCAAGCTCACCGCGAATACTTGATTGGGGCGGATACTCGCGTCAGGTGACCCGCCATTGACAACGTCATACAGATAGCCGCCCTTCTCGTTCCACAGCAGGCGATTGAAGCTCCATTTCGTGACAGCAGCCATGCTGTTGTATCGCTTCCGCGCGGATTCATCACCGAGGCGTCCCGCAATATCCTCCATGATGCAAACCGCGTTGTACCAGAGCGCTTGAATCTCCACCGGCTTACCGCGTCGCGGTGTAACCACCCAGTCGCCGACCTTCGCGTCCATCCAGGTCAGTTGCACGCCTGACTCGCCCGAATTGAGCAGACCCGCCGAGTCGAGCTTGATACCAAACCTGGTTCCGCGCACATGCCAGGCAATGATGTCACTCAGAACGCTGTATAGCTCCTGCTGAACGAAATCTAGATCGGCCGTATATGCGAGATACGCCCGTACGGCTTCAAAGAACCAGAGTGTGGCATCGACAGTGTTGTACTCAGGTGTCTCGCCAGCATCTGGAAAGCGATTTGGAAGCATGCCGCGATCAACGTGTTGTGCAAACGTGCGCAAACTACTGCGAGCCACATCGCAGCGCCGGGTGGGAAGAGTCAGCCCCGGGAGCGCGATCATAGTGTCACGGCCCCAATCGCTAAACCAGTGATATCCGGCTATTACGCTCTTCTGTTCACCGCGGGAGACAATGTACTGGTCGGCTGCAGTTGCTAACGACCTTACGAAGTCATCGCCGACCCGCAAGTGCAGCGCATTGTCTCTCCGCCGCGAGATCTCACCCTCTCGGTATTCTTCGGCCGCATTCACATCGTGGGTTTCGGTAGATGCGATAATGGTCGCCTTGGAGGTTGAATTCAGATCAAAGAGCAGCACACAGGGATTGAACAGGTCTTCCGTGAAATCGAGCCCCCGTTCGCGCTCGGCTTCATATTCGAAATTGCGATACCAATTCCCAGTGCTCTCGATTTCGTCGGCATTGTTCGCGAGATAAAGCGCAGGGAGGCCGGCGTACGGAGAAACGCTGATCTGCCATGGTTGCTGGTCGATTGTGCCGTTGAGCGCCTCGTTTGCGTGAGTCAGGGTGTGATAGTCACGAAAGGCGATCAGGGGTCGAATCTCGAGCTGTACTCCGGCTGCTTCGCCGCTAACCCGATATTGAATGACCGAGGTGTTTTCTCCTTGCACCATGAACACCGTTTTCTCGATCTCAGTTGTTTCCACGCCGAACGTGAAAGTTGGGAACGGATCAAGCCGGAATTCCATGAGATACTGAAAGCCCCGAGGATATACGACGCCCGGGTAACTGTTCGTGCCGAGCTCATATCTTCGCCCGTCGATGATCAGAGTCTCTTCCAGCTTTGACAAGAGAACAAATCTGCCCACTGGCGGCTTCGTCGCCGCGACCAGAAGGCCGTGGTATCTGCGTGTGTTACATCCGTTGACCGTTGCGGAGGCAAATCCGCCAAGTCCATTGGTTTCGAGCCATTCACGCCGAAGCGCGGCATCAAGATTGGTACAAATCTCTTCTCCGAATCGGATCATGACACCCCCTCCAGCGCACGCGCGGCTGTTACGCGAGAAGTTGACAAGGGCGAGCTGCTTTCACTCTCATCTGCGTGTGAGATAGTCGGAGCACGAAAAGTCTGGAACTGCACGAGATCTTTTGTGAACAGGAGATCAAGAGTCCAGTCCAGTGCGACACGGAGTTTTTTCTCGAATCGCGGAAGTTTGCTCAGATAAATCGTCCGCCACATCCACCACGCGATGAATCCCGAAAAATTGATTCCGAAAATGTTGGCCACGCCAGTTCGGCGTCCGATGGCAGCCAGTTGTCCGATCGTGGAAAACGAGAATGGCTTCAGACGTCCACCGCGCACGCTCGCAATCAGGTTCTTAGCAAGTGTTTTTCCCTCCCGCAGGGCATGCTGAGCGGTCGGCGGGTGAAACTGGCCGGTCCTGCTATCGGGCACTAGCGCACAATCGCCCAGCGCCCAGACCCCGGGCCAATCTGGCACGCGCAGCATTTCGTCGACCTTCAGACGCCCGCGTTCCTTAACGCAGGGAAGGCAATCGACCGCCGGATTCGGCGACGTCCCGGCGGTCCAGATCAGAGCTTTACTTTCGATGTGTTCACCGGTGCTCAACTGAACTCCGCTATCCGTCACGCCGGTAACCCGCGTGTTTACACGAATCTCGACTCCTCGTTCGGCAAGTTTCTTTTCGGTGTAGCGGCCCAGCTTTTCCCCGAGCTCGGGCAGGATGACATTGCCGGGATGTACGAGCACAACCCGCAGCATGTCTCGACGAAGATTGTTGTAAAAGTGAACCGCTTCGTGAATGAAATCGTTGATTCCGGCTACGGTCTCGACGCCGGCAAAACCCCCGCCGGCTACGACGAACGTGAGCAATGGGCGCCGCACTGCAGCTGCGCATTCCGTGTCCGCCTCTTCGAGATGCGCTATCAGCCGATTTCGGAGGTGGATCGCATCCCCCAGGGACTTCATCGTCAACGCCCTCTGTTCGAGTCCGGGAAGATTGAAAAAGTTTGTGATGGAACCGAGCCCGATGACAAGGTGATCGTATGGAAGCTGATGATGGTGATGGTCAAATCCGTGAGACACAGTGACGAGCTTCCGCTCCAGATTGATCGATTCAACTTCTCCCGCGAAAAAGCTGATCCGCCTCAGGAGCTTTCGTACGGGATTCACGATGTTCGTGAGATCGAGGTCGCTGGCGGCAACCTCGTGCAACATGGGAGTAAACAGAAAGAAATTGTCCCGGTTCACCAGCGTGATCTCGACATCGGGATCGCGGGCCAAAGTGACATCCAGATGGATGGCGGCGTGCAGCCCGGCAAAGCCGCCGCCGAGAATGAGGATTCGAGTTTTCTTTTGCTCAGCCACAGAATTCCTTTCCAGCGCAACCTACAGCTCAGCCACTTCGCAAAAAACCTTGATCGAGCCGTTCGGGTTCGTGAGCTTATTGAATAGCTCGGTGTAGTTCTCTAACCCGCGGACCCGATCGGTGAGAAGCCGGCTCAGCCAGCCCGGATATTCGGCTTCGGCCTGCGACATATCCCGCACGCCCATCTCAAAATATTCGCGATTGGCGTTTACGGTGCCCACCATCACCTTGTTTCCGAGCACGAATTCCAGGTTGATGCGGTCGGCCGGAACCTGAACCATGCGATCACCGCCCGTGACGCTGGATAAAACGAGAACACCGTTCTTGCCCAGCGCCTGCATGCTGTCGAAGACTACGCCAGAGTTGCCGGTAGCTTCGAAAATCAAATCGAATGGCCCGAATTGTTTTCCGCCCTCGATGATGGGCACTTCCTGGGTGATGAGGTAACGGGCGCCGATAGCTTCGATGAGCTCGGCGTTTAGATTCGGCTTGTGGTTTCGAGCGAATGTGGTGACGTCAATTCCACGCAGGCGGAGGGCCAAGGTTGCGAGTAGTCCGATGGTACCCGCACCCATCACTGCGGCGCGGCGAGGGCGCCACACCTTCAGTCGGCGCTGGATCTCATAAGCCTGGTGGATCCCCTTTTCAACAACCGTGAAGGGTTCGAGCAGCACGCCTACGTGTTTCAAGCCTTGCGGCATCTTCACAATGAATTCAGCATCATCGACGTAATACTCGGTTAGGAAGCCATGGCGCAGGCTGATGCCGCGCTCGAAATATGTATCATCGGTGGTCATGTCGTTGGTGCCGATCAGGTCGTAAATGCTTCGCCCTGGGCGGCGAACCGTAGCCACGACATAGTCGCCAGGGCGCAACTCAGTCACGTTCGGACCAACCGCTTCGACCTGACCAAAACCTTCGTGGCCAATCACCAAAAAGTTAAAGCCAGGAGGGGCGGCTCCGTATTCGGCGGCGTTGATCTCTTTATCGGTGCCGTCTACGCCTACACGCAGAACCTTGACCAGCACTCCCCGCCCATCGGGAACCTCATCGATTGAGGGCTTGTTCAGGTCGGCCAGGTGGACGCTATTTGCTTTGCCAGGAAATACACTGATGGCTTTCATTTTCATGTCTCCGTTCAGACTGATACTGTTAATCTGCGAACGCGATCCCAGCCGTTCGGTCGCGCTTTCTGCTTTTGCTTGACTCGCCGCTTTGCTGCAGCATTTTCGTCACGAGACCGGTCCAGCCGGTCTGATGACTTGCGCCGACACCCCTGCCCGTGTCGCCATGGAAGTACTCGTGAAACAGAATGAGCTCATTCCAGTTGGGATCGGTCTGAAATCTCGGGACATCGCGATACACCGGACGTTCGCCTTTGTCGTCGCGGAGGAAGATCTTAGATAACCGGCGCGATAGCTCGGCCGCTACTTCCGACAACGTGAGCATTTTTCCAGAGTGCGAAGGAAATTCGACTCTGAATCCGTCGCCGAGGTAGTGATGGAATTTCTGGAGCGACTCAACCAGCAGATAGTTCATCGGGAACCAGATTGGTCCGCGCCAGTTGGAATTTCCTCCGAAGAGGCGGGTGCTCGACTCGGCCGGCTCATAGTTGACGCGATACTCCATTCCGTTCACCGCCAGCGTGTACGGATGGTCCTTGTGATAGCGGGAAAGCGCTCGGATTCCATAGGGTGACAGGAACTCGTTCTCATCGAGCATGAACTGAAGCACGCGGCGCAGCTGGTCGCGGCCGACAATGGACAGCAATCGTCTTTCCCCTTTGCCGCGAGTCCGCATGCAGGCCACGTTGCCGACCAGGTCACGCCGGTTGTCGATGAACCACTCAAGTCGGCGTTTGAATCCGGGCAAGTGGTCGAGCAATTCGGGTTCGAGTGTCTCAACCGCGAACAGCGGGATCAGTCCGACCATGGAGCGGATCCGCATGGGATGTTTGCGTCCGTCAGGGAAGCGCAACACGTCGTAGAAAAAGCCGTCCATCTCATCCCAGAGGCCCATCCCGTCGTTGCCGCGATGATTCATCGCGTGGGCAATGTAGATGAAGTGCTCCCAGAATTTGCTGGCGACGTCTTCATACGCAGGATCTTCGCGGGCAAGTTCCAGCGCGATGGCAAGCAGATTCAGCGTGTACATAGCCATCCAGCTGGTGCCGTCCGACTGCTCGATGTAGCCGCCAGTGGGCAGAGGTGCGCTGCGATCGAAGACGCCGATATTGTCGAGCCCGAGGAAGCCGCCTTGGAAAATATTCATGCCATCGGCATCTTTGCGGTTCACCCACCAGGTGAAATTCAGCAGCAATTTGTGGAAGACGCGCTCCAGGAATGCGCGATCTCCTTTGCCACAGCGCTTTTTGTCGATCTTGTAAACGCGCCACGCCGCCCAGGCGTGGACCGGCGGATTTACATCGCCAAACGCCCATTCGTAAGCCGGGAGCTGACCGTTGGGATGCATGTACCACTCGCGCAGCAAGAGCACGAGCTGCTCTTTCGCAAATTCGCAATCCACCAGCGCCAGCGGCACGCAGTGGAATGCCAAGTCCCAAGCGGCGTACCAGGGATACTCCCATTTATCGGGCATGGAGATGACATCGGCGTTATACATGTGCGGCCACTGATTGTTGCGGCCGTTTTTCCGCTCAGCGGAAGGAGGCGGATTGCCCGGATCACCTTCGAGCCACTGTTTGATGACGTAGTGATAGAACTGCTTGGACCAAAGCATCCCGGCAAAGCCCTGGCGCATGACATTCTGCGCGTCAGCAGAGAGGTCTTGGGGAATCACCGTGCGGTAAAATTCGTCCGCCTCGCTCTTCCGGAGCGCGAATAGCCCATCGAAGCCTTCAAATGCGGCTTCAGGCACTCCAGGGAATTCGATATCGGTCAACCTCAGACGGAACTTCACTGTCCCACCGGCAGGAATCTGCAAGGTGTAATGCGCCGACGCCTTGGTTCCGATGCGTTCAGGGACCACAGCATCTTTCTTTCCATTCACCACGTAATCATTGATTCCATCTTTCACGCATGGGCACCGGTTCTCGACCCCGAACAAGCGCTTGTGATTGGTTTCGTTTTCGGTAAAAAACAGTTCCGGCGAACCTTCGCAATAGAGCCAACGTTTCCCCAGAGTGGGATGGGCGAGTTCAATGCCCCCCGGCATCTGCCGCATATCCGGCCGAGCTTCATCAGTCGCCCACGACCACGTATTGCGAAACCAGATGGTCGGTAAGAGTCTAAGCGGGGCAGCCTCCGGCCCGCGATTCGTAGCAGTGATCTTGATCAAGATGTCTTCGACATCTCCCTTCGCGTACTCGACGAAAACATCGAAATAGCGATCATCCTTGAACACGCCGGTATCGAGCAGTTCGAATTCGGGCTGGTCCTTTCCACGCCGGCGGTTTTCTTCCACTAGCTGCGAGTAGGGGAACTCCGTCTGGGGATACTTATATAGGTACTTCATGTACGAATGTGTGGGTGTGCTGTCGAGGTAGAAGTAGTATTCCTTCACATCCTCGCCATGATTGCCTTCGTTGCCCGTCAATCCGAACAGACGCTCCTTGAGCATCGGATCACGCTCATTCCACAACGCCAGCGCGAAGCAAATGAGTTGGTGACGATCCGAGATGCCCGCCAGTCCATCCTCGTTCCAGCGGTAAGCTCGGGAACGGGCGTGATCGTGCGGGAGATACTCCCAGGCGTTTCCGTGCGGGCTGTAATCTTCGCGGACGGTGCCCCATGCGCGTTCGCTGAGGTACGGTCCCCACCGCTTCCAATGCTTCTTGCGCGACGCCGATTCCGACAGTCTGGCTTCTTCTTGCGTCATGCGGATTCTCCTGCGCTAAGTATTCTAAGCAGGCACGCAAATCCATCCGAAAATCTGTGACCGGTACCCGGAAGCACCAGATCAGCTAGCGTAGGTTGTTCAGACGAGACTTCACGGTCGGGTCGAGAGAGTTCACGAGCGTCAAGCCGCGAAAACGTCTCGTTGTTCTCTAGTGCACCCTGGATAATGCCTCGGCTCATGCGCTCCTCCTTATTTCTCCTCAACTTCAACTGCATGTCCATCTGGGTCTCTAACAACCACAGCTTTGGTGAAACCCAGCTGCTCAATATGATTCACAACGACGCCAGAAGAAACAAAGTTGACTTGTGCGGCGGATAGACTGCGAGCAGCGCGATCGGCACTTCTGGTTAACAGAACCGTTTGCCGGTGCACGATGTCATTAGTGTGTTCGTCCGACGGAAAGGGCCGTCCATCACGTGGAGCTAGGTACTCCAGCAGTTCAATCCCCGGTCCACTTGTGCCGCGCAAAGCGGTAATGCGCAAATGGGCGCCAAACACGTTGTTCAGATGTTCCTGCTCGGTTCCGTAGTTTTCGCTTTCTCCAGCTACGCGCATCCCTAGCAGGTCACGGTAGAACTTGAGGCTAGCGTCTGTGTCCCAGACCACGATTGCCGTGTGGTCGATACCGAGAAACAGCTTGTCTGTAGGCCGATGCCACTTCTCCAGACCCTTGTCCTGAGGAAACTGCAACACCTCTACCGGATGCTGATCCGGATCCTTGAAATAGAACGCCGAGATGCCGGCCGCCTTGCTATTCCAGTCGGGAAGCCGTTGCGGCCCTGACGAAGCATATTCCACCTGGTTTCGTCGCAACCAGGCATACGCCTTGTCCATGTCACTAACGATGATCGCTATATGTTGAAACCACCGATCATTGCTGCGCGAATCAACCGGGATCGGTCGACCCTTGGGCGCTAGATATTCAGTGAGCTCGATAGACTCATCGCCGAGCCTCATGCGAACGACCCGCATTCGCAGTCCGAACACGCCTTCGAGGTGCTCGTAATTCTCCCCGGCGAACTCGGTGTCCGATACCTTTTCGAACGTGAGCACCTTCGAATAGAAGTCGACCGCACGCTCCATATCGGAGACGGTGATTCCGATCGCGTCGACACCCTCTATTAGAGCGGAGTGCTGTTGCGCGAACCCCTGGGGTACGGCCAGAGCCAATAATACCGCCAAAATTGCCACAAAGCGCCGATATGGATGAAGCAGTTGCAGAAGTCGGGTCATGGTCGGTTACCGAGTCACCGCGAGTTCGCGGTCTTGCTTGCGGTTCCGTCCGTATTCAATTTCAGAGACTCCGAGGCGCTGCAGCAGGTGATCACCGACCCGTAGAGCATTCGCCATGATGGTCAGCGCAGGATTGACGGCAGCGCTCGACGGGAAGAAACTCCCGTCCACGACGTAGAGATTATCAACTTCGTGCGCTTTGCAATTCACATCTAGCGCGGAAGTCTTCGGATCATTGCCGAAGCGGATTGTGCCATTCTGGTGCGCAACTCCCGCCAGTGGAATTCTCTGCCCGACATATAAACTTCGGGCGAAGAGTCCTTGGTGGCATTCGTGCCCGTGGATCGAGCAGGTGTTCTGTTTCATCGCCCTCTGCAGATGTGCCTTGAGCTGTTCGTGAGCTTTCAAATTATTAGGCGTGTAACTAAGCACAATCTCGCCGTCGCGGTTGATCGTGACGCGATTGTGTGGATCCGGCAGGTCTTCTGACGTAAGCCAGAAATCAAGCGAATGTTTCGCCATCAGCTCCAGGGTGAATCCGGGAGCTATGGCCGGGGCGCCCGCCCGGAGCGTGATCGCGTCGAGCTTGCCGACGAAAGAGATGTGACCCATTGGATATTCGAAGCCCCTTGAGCCGAAATAAAAATCATTGACCGAGAGCGTCTTTTGAAAGATCGTCGGATTCGGACACTTGGAAATCGCCATTAGTACAGAGTTAGTGTGCCCCATATAATGGCGGCCAACCACGTCGGACCTGTTCGCCAGCCCGTTCGGGTGTTTGTCGCTAGCAGAGCGCAACAGCAGGGCAGCCGAATTGATTGCGCCACAGGAAACCACCACGATGTCGCCGGAATACGTCTTCAGTTCGCCATTGCGTTCTACGATCACCCGCTGAACTTGCCGGCCCGAAGGATCCGTCTCCAAGCGCTTCACAAGCGCATTGGTTAGCAGACTGACATTGGGGTATTGCAAAGCTGGGTCCACGCAGAGGACCTCCGCATCCGACTTCGCGTGAACCAGACAGGGAAAACCATCGCACGTATTGCAGCGAATGCAGGGACTCAAGCGCGGGTTCTTCTCATCCAGCATCACGCCTAGTGGAGTGTGAAACGGCTTGAGCCCCGAGGCGCGAAAATCGTCGGCTAAATGCTGAATGCGGGGTTCATGGCTTACCGCCGGCCAGGGATAAGACTTTCCCGCTGCAGGTTCCGTCGGATCTTCGCCGCGATTGCCGTGCACCTGGTAAAGGTGCTCGGCTTGCGTGTAGTACGGTTCGAGTTCTTCATAACTGATCGGCCAGGCAGGAGAGACTCCGCCGTGGTGACGAGTCTCTCCGAAGTCCTGCTGGCGTAGCCGGAAGAGCGCAGCGCCGTAGAATTTCGTGTTCCCACCGACGTAATAATTAGTGTGTGGATGCAGCTCTTTCCCGTCCACGTCGCGCCACAACTCTTTGGTGTTGTACTTGGCATCAACGTTGACGGCCTGCGGATTCCAGTTGTCCTTCTCGCGAGTGACGTAGTCACCACGTTCTAGGATGAGGATCCGCTTGCCTGAAAGAGCCAGGTGATAGGCGAGTGTGCCACCCCCGGCTCCCGTTCCGATAATGATCACGTCGAACTGGTTGTCGCGGCTCATGGCCGTCTCCCTTCGTAGTTCAGGCAATCACTGGTTCATTGCGGACATAGGCGGGCTGGACAGATTAAGCGGAGCTGTGGCGAAGTTCACGCCGAAGCGCTTGCACCAGATGGTTACGGCACGGTACTTGTTCAGGTCCAGATCGGAGGGCAATTCGTAGTTCTGGTCTCCGATGTTGCCCTTCAGAGTACCCACTTCCACAAATCCTGCCTGCTGCACGGTCTCGCTGTCGCTGGCGTCTTTGGTGGCTACCAGATAAACGTGCACATCAGGGCCGTTGGACGTCTCGAAGTTCGTGAAGCGAAGGACGCGCTTCCCGTCCGCCAGCTGATAAACAGTGGCCTGGCCTGCGCCTTTGTGTGCGACATCGTGAAAATTCCCAGATGACAGGACCTGCGAGGTGCTATTTGAGTTATGGCCTGAGCTCAGCGGCGCAGTCGCGAAATTCACGGAGAAACGCTGGCACCAGATCGTGACTGCGCGGTATTGGGCCAGATCAATGTCGGCAGGAATTTCGTAATTCTGATCACCGATGTTGCCCTTGAGCGATCCGATTTCGCGATAGCCGGCTTTTTTCACCATCTCGCTGTCAGTGGCGTCGTCAGCCGCGACCAGGTAAACATGCACATCAGGACCGTTGGAGGTCTTAAAGTTTGTAAAGCGGAGAATGCGTTTGCCGTCCGAAAGCTGGTAGATGCTGGCATTTCCACTTCCGTCGTGGGCGACGCTGTGGAAAGTGCCCGAAGCTAGAATTCTTTCCGTTACCGTGCTCGCCGCCGACGTCGGAAAGCCTTCATTTGCTTTGGCGTTGACGAACAGCCGCTCAGGACGGAATGCCGCCCAAGCTATAACTGCCGCGAGAATAACTAAACCGTATATCAGAGTCTTGGGTTTCATTACATTATCTCCTTGAGAGTGATTGGTGTTAACAGAGCCTTGTAGTTGCAGCGGAAGATGCATCGCTTATCGTTGTCGTGGTGAAGCTTCGCGCAGAAGACCGCGCTCTTACCGCGAAGCCACAGGTACAGTTCGGCGGCGAGCATCATGCCGAGTGGAGGTGCCGTGAAATAAACCCAGAGAGCGTTCCAGATGCGTCCCGACATCGCTGACGCAAACGTGCGTGCCGGACTCATACTCATACCCGAGAGCGGAGCTTCGATAGTGATGTAAGTGGCAATGAGAGCACCCGCAATGATGCCCGTGAATCGGGCAATGCGCATCGAGTTGGAAACGTTCAAAACCATGGTCATCATCAGGAACGAGATAAGCAATTCCGCCACAAAAGCGACGGCTGTACCTTTCGCGCCTGGGATCGTTGCTGCATAGCGCACGTTCTGGTGGGCCATCGCTTCTCCCCACATCAAGGCGCTAAGGACCACGCCGAGAGCCCCACCCACAAATTGGGCGACGATGTAGAACACCGCGTCCCATGGCTCAATTGTTCCGAGGCGGAAGAAGGCGAGAGTTACCGACGGATTAAAGTGCGCGCCGGATTGCTTACCCCATGGTGAATAGATGAGTGCAATCGCGGTCAAACCCATTGCTATTCCAGTCAGAGCCCGCCGGACAAAGGCGCTCGGAACAATCTGGCGCGCGATAGAGCCCGGGTGTTGCAGCAGGACTGTGAAACTGCACGCCGATACCATGAACAAACCGAGGCACGTCGCTTCCATCAGATATTCCTGCCAATGGTTGGTGGCGGCCGAGATCGCATCCGCGAACCAGGTTCGGCGTGCGGTTGGCGTCTCGGCCACTTTAGCTGGCTCCTGTATTCCTTCGCACTTCATTGTTGTTTGCATTTGCCTATCCGATTCGTCGCTCGGCGATTTGGTGACAAATCCGTGACAAGAATTCATCACCTCTGGATTTGGCGTGCCCTGTCACTTTTTAGCCAAATCGGAATCGCATGAGGTTGAAGGTTGTACTTTGTGCAGCGAGAGGGAACGTCAAAATTCCCGGAATGGAGGAGTCGTGGAAATTAGTTGCCTGGAAGTGATCCGGGAGCTTTCGAACTACATCGACAAGGACCTCAAACCAGAGTTAAGGGCTCAAATCACAGCCCACCTGCCCACGTGCGCACATTGCACAGCGATCTATGATGGCTTGCGGAATACGATGAGGCTGGTGGGAGATGGACGAAGTTTTCAGTTGCCGGCGGGATTCAGTCAGCGCTTGCGCGCTAAGCTGACAAAAGAGCTCTGATCGTTCCGTTCAAACTGGTTTTCTGAAACGCTTCTCGCCTCCGACGCAGGCTTCTTCGCCCAGGAACCTCCCCCATCCAGGCGCCAGGAGATCGCGCATCTGCAGCCTGGCTCGGGAGGTCCGAGTCTTCACGTTCTCTTTGGAAAGCCCCAGTATCTGGGCGGTTTCCGCAATGCTCATCTGCTGCACATCGCGAAGAATCAGGACTGTGCGATACTTCTCGGGCAGCGATGCAAGGGCGTTGTTTAGAGCTTCTCGCAATTCGCTCTGTTCCAGAGCATCGGAAGGGATTTCGCGCCAATCCGCGAAGTCGGTGGGGATGTATTCGCCTTCATCCGTGTGCTGGCCGTTGTCGATAGACTCATACCGATGCCGGCGATCTTTACGCAACTTCATTTTCGCTTCATTGATCGCGATCTGAATCAACCAAGTGCTGAACTTCGATTCCTGCCGAAAACGCGCAAGATTCTTGAAAGCCTTTAACACAGCCTCTTGCGCAACCTCCTCGGCGTCGGGGTCGTTGCCGAGGATTGATACGGCTGCGAAAAACATGCCGCGTTCGTACGGCCGGATCAGCTCGTAGAACAGATCCGTCTCTCCGGCACAAATGCGCTGCATCAGTTCGCGCTCTCGTGCAGTTTTGAGGTCAAGCGAATCACAGCGGACCTGCGGAACCCCTTCTGCCGATGCCAGAGCAACAATTGAGTTAGGGCTTGTCATAAAGTTGTTTCCTTCAGTTGCTGACTGATGAAGATCGAGCAATTCACCTGTTCGACTTGACGATCCCCGAGTTCTCGCAACAGAGCGACTCCGCTCGGATCCACAAATGAAACTTTCCTGAGATCGAGCGTGACGTTTTTCGCTTGCGACAACGCCTGCTCGATTTGCTTGCGCAATTCGCCAACCCACGGACCCACCAGCCGACCTTCCAGGACCAGCCGAACACCTTGCTCTGAATCGTCACAGATTGAAATTCTCAGCACTGTTTCTTTTCCTCTGAACACGAGGACTAAGGGCAAACGGAATGCCAGGGCTGAGACAAACAGTGGAGGGAGCTAGGTTGTTGGGAAATCAAGAGATCGCGCGAGTGGCGAAACCGAAGCTTTCTCACTTCCCACGAGATGTCGTGGGCAAAAGCCACACCCAGTGTTCGTGGCCACGAAATTTCGTGGTTTAAGCTGAAGCAGAAGGACGCTCAATACCAAGCTTCTTCATCCTGCTGCGGAGTGTATTGGGGTGGAGGTTCAGAATCTTGGCAGCGCCGCCTGGACCTTCGATGACGCCGTGGGTTTCCTGTAACACTTGAAGAATGTGGGCTCGCTCGACGCTCTCCAACGAGTACGGAGCAAGCGAGGCGCTTGTGCTTACCGTTTCCTCTTCGCGTTCTTCACTCGTTATCGGCAAGAGGTCCTTGCCGAGCCGGAGAACAGCACTGGGGCACAAAACAACCGCGCGTTCGATGACGTTCTGCAGCTCGCGAATATTGCCTGGCCATAAGTAGCGTGACAGCACATCCACTGTGTCGTGAGATATACCGGTGATCGGCTTGCCGAACTGGCGACTGAACCTTTCCACGAAAAAGGAGGCGAGCAGCGGAATGTCGGCGCGGCGCTCCCGAAGAGGCGGCAAAGTAATCGGTAGTACGTTCAAGCGGTAAAACAAGTCAGCGCGGAAACGTCCTTCCTGCACAGCTTTTTCAAGGTCACGGTTGCTCGCGGCGATGATGCGCACGGTGACTTTGATAGTGCGGCTGCTGCCTAGCGGCTCGAACTCGTGCTCCTGCAGAACACGCAGCAATTTGACTTGCGTATCGAGGGGCAACTCGCTGACCTCGTCAAGGAATAGACTGCCACCATCAGCCAATTCAAAGCGTCCAGTGCGGCGTTCCAACGCTCCGGTAAATGCTCCTTTCATATGCCCGAAAAGTTCGCTCTCCACCAGCCCAGTGGGAATGGCACCGCAATTTACCTTGACCAAGGGCCTGCTCTTGCGTTTGCTGCGGTTGTGAATCGCGCGAGCGATCAGTTCCTTTCCAGAACCGGTTTCACCCAGAATCAACACGGTTGAATCGGTGGGGGCTACGGTTTCAACTCTGCGCAGGACCTCCAACAAGCCTTTACTGTTTCCGACGATTTCCTCGAAGTTGTGCTCTTTGCCGATTTCTTCCTGTAGATAGACGTTTTCCGCCTCAAGTTTCTTTTGCAGATCCCGAACCTGTTCCAAGGCAGCTTGCAACTCAGTTTCAGCACGCTGTCGCTTCAGTTCGGCGGCAGCCCGCGAAGCAAAAATCTTAATTAGGTCGATGGCGCGCTCATCTCGTGCCATAGGCTTGTCATCGATAATCGCGATGTGTCCGATCACCCGCCCGTTCTGGTCCAACATCGGCACGCCCAGATAACTTCGAGCTCCCATCTCAGCCAGTGCAGTATCCGATGGAAAGAGCTCTACTAGCCGATCGGCGTACTGGCAGATCTCCCCTTTCACGACCTTCAGGCAAGGGGTGCCAGCGGCATCAAACTCGAAATTCTCCCCGAAGCCATCGCCGTTCCAGAAAGCTAGCGCCTTCGCGTGCTGGCCATCGTCGCATGCCGTGATGAACGCGTATCGCACGCCCAACGCGGAAGCCATATGTTTGACAAGCGATGGAAAGAAGTCGTTTCCGGTGGAGGATGCCGTGCCAACTACGATCGCGCGAAAAGTGTCTTCCGCAAGATGACGTTCCGTAACATCAAAAACCAGACCGATAACGCCGTTTATCTTTCCTTCGCCATCGAACTGCGGAGCAAACGTAATAGACTCCCATACGTTGCCGCCTTGTGCTGAATGCTTGGGTACCAGTACATCGGAAATCTTCACTACCTCTCCTGTGAGTGCCCGCCTTATTCGATCTTCCAAGCCGGTGGTTCTCAGACGCGGAAACACCTCAGGCGCCACTTTCCCAAGTACTTCCTCGGCACGCTTGCCGGTCAGACGTTCCATGAAAGGGTTGAATACCTTGTAGCGGAGCTCGCGATCGTAAACTACGATGCCTTCCCCTGCGTCCTGAATGATCGCGCGATTGAACTGAATAGCATCGCGCAGCGCACTTTCACTGAGCCGCTGTGCAGTCATGTCGCGCGAAACCGCCAGTAGCCTTTCCGATTTACCTGCGTGATCGAGAATCGGACTGACGACCACGTCCCACCAGCGGGGTTGATTCGTGATCCTCGTTGGGAAGAAACCTGTGAAGCGGCCGATCTCACCGCGCCTCGCCGCTTCCACCGCTGCTTGCGCCGCCTCTCGATCCTGCCCCTCCCAGAACTCGATCCAGGAGCTGTTCAGTACCGGAGCGAGATCGCAAATCTCCAACGCCTGCATTCCGCCTTCGTTCATGAATACCAGGCGCCCTTCGAGATCGAGCACCTTGATACAGTCACGGCTGCAGGCGAGCAAGCGGCTCTTAAATTCCTCACTGGCGCGCAACGCCTCGACCGCCGTGTCGGCGCTGCTTGCGACATCCTTCAGATCGGCTTTTGCTTTTCGTAATTCCAGTTGTGCGACCGCCTGAGAACTTAAGATCTGGAGCGCCTCGCGTTGCTGATTACTGAGCTGTCGCGGAACGTAATCGAGCACACAAAGCGTCCCAAGAGCGTGGCCGTCCGGAGTGATCAACGGCGCTCCCGCATAGAATCGGATGTGCGGTTCGGATGTTACGGCCGGGTTGTCTGCAAAGCGACTGTCGGCGGTTGTATCCGGAACGACAAGGAGATGCCGCTCCACAATCGTGTGCGCGCAAAACGCAATATCGCGCGAAGTCTCGGTGATCTCAAGTCCGACTTTCGATTTGAACCACTGGCGGTCGGAATCGATCAAGCTTAAGATCGCGACCGGAGTGCCGCAGATGCTGGCGGCTAGCTCGGTGAGCTGGTCATAGGCGTGTTCGGGAGCCGTGTCGAGGATGCCGATGCGGCGCAGGGCTTCCAAACGTTCCTGCTCGTTTGCTGGTACTGGAGCGGTCACCCCAAGCTTCCTTACGAACTGGTCGGTTCGTCCTGCGTCATGGGTTGACGCTTTGTGACGATGATCGTACCAAAACCGCGCCAAACTCGGAAACCCGTGTGGCAACCCACAGAGGCTGAGCCGATTTAGGCCAGATTAGAATGAGTCACAGTTGCGGGGAACCGTGCGATTTGATGCGGTTAATCAATTCACTTCCGTAGTAGCTGGCGCGGAAGCATGCTATACTCAATCACGAAAATGACGATACAGACCAAATCCATGATGAGACGGCGCGTCAATCGCGCTGGGCCCTCGGGATTGGTCTGACCATTTTCGGTTTCTAAATTCAGACATTCTCGAAGGCCCCGACTAAAAATCGGGGCCTTCGGCTTTTTGGCCGGTAGCCAAGCTGGAAAGGCACGTGACTGTTACTCACGCCATGCGCAGGTTCGAATCCTGCCCGGCCAGCCAATTTTCGAGGAAAGACAAGGCTCGCTAGTTCAGTAGGAAGAACGCGGCTCTCATAAAGCCGTCGCGGATGGTTCGAATCCATCGCGAGCCACCATGGAGGGGCCTCCGGCAGACGCTTACGAAACGTCGCCGCAGTGCTTCACTACGGCGCGACCAGACTGTAATGGGTATAGGGTAGCGAGAAAGCAGGGAGAAAACTGACGGTTACTCTACAGAGCTTGCAGAGGAGACGGCGGTACTTGATCCAATCATGAGTGTCATCATGCGCTTGTTTGCACCGCCATCCATGGCCGATGAGCGAATCACGCAAACATCGCCGACAGCAACGAATGATCTGTTTCCCACAAGCCGCCCAGTCGAAGCCTGGCTTGCAATGATCCGCAGAAAGGGGGATAAAGAGAGTCGTACTGTCTGGAGGCTCTCTCCCTGAGCGGAATCTTACGAGGATATGCGCTCAGCAGAGAGCCTTCGTCCTTTCTACTCAAATCTCAGGTCAACAAGGATAACTCAGCGTTTGCTCGCCTGTGGGAACAGGGATTGGCCGGTTAACTGTGGAAAACTTTCAGGCCGGGTAAAAAGTTACCGGTGATCTCTAGCTGTCGGAATCACAAGCACGGAATGGCTTTGATGGGAGACTCACGTTGACGACTTGGTGCGAATCTCTGCCGTCTGTCGAGGAGCGCCTGGCATTGCTGCCAGGCGCAATCGGCACCGCGGTGAGCCCGGCTGCGGCAGAAGCTTCTGGAGTGGAAAGAGCAGCTGTTGCCCAAGCATCCCATGGCGGAAGCGGTAAACCAGGGAGTGCTCATGACAAAGAAGTCCAGTTACCGCGGAGTGGGGGGAGTGGGGCGTTTCTGCGGCGGCGAATGCGAAATCCGGAAAATCCGGGGAAGGACGCGCGCGGACTTCCAGGCGGGCTCGAAACCACCGGCGCAGCGCGATCGGCGGCGAAATCAGCTCCTTGTGTCCGAGGCTCGCGCCATAGATAGCTGCAGCTATCTTCGGGGAATGTGCTGCGCGGATGAACAGGCCATGTCACAGCCCCGCTTTTTGCCATTGAGGATGCTCAGGATCAATCACAAGTGCGAGCCCTTCGCGACATGCCTCGAAGCAGTTAGAACACAACCAATCCAACTGGAACCCCACCGTCGGCGCTCACTGGGCAGGAATCGTACACAGATTATCCGTTCGGAGGCCGTCTCCCTCATACTGCGCGTAGACCGGTCCTCTTTCACTGGCTCCAACAAGGCGTCCGTGCTCACACGCACTGGGCTTGAATTGTGACCATGCTCCTGTTGCTGGGGACCAAACGTAGTGCCCCGCTTCAGAGGCGACCGTTGGGCTGAGGTTTTCGTCGTCTTCCCTAAACTGGCCGATTACGTTACCCGATTGCTCACGGGTAATACTGAGGACCGCTTCTCTGCGCCCGTGTCGTTTGGGCAATTGCGTTTTGCTCACCACAGCTTTGCCGTCATTGGGTGAGATAGTGACCAAATCCGTTGAGCCCGGAAGCCAGAACCAAACCACGCCTGAGTAGCCCATTACGGGACTCCCCATTTCAAGGCCTGATTTCGTATCTAACGCATGAAACGGGAACTTGTCGCGGGTGAGCACTTCTCGCACAATCTTGCCATCTGCTGTAAATTCCACCACCATCGGAACCGTGGAAGGGTCGGCTTCCGTGCCTGCTCCGTCTGTGAGTGTCCAAATGTGCGATCTGTCATCAACGGCGAGACGCGAAATGGCATGCGTGGGCGCTAATGCGAAAGCAGATAGGAATTCGCCATGAAGGTCAAACAGTAGCAACGTAGCTGTTGGACGAACTTGCCTATCGCCTTTTTTACTTTGATAAACAGCTGCGACGGCCACCAAATTCGCATTCGCGGAGACATCGTAAATAGTGACTCTTTTAGCGTCCTCGATAAGTTTGAGGATATTCAACTGAGTTACCTGGTGACCCTGTCCGTCAGAAATGGCGATCTGATTCGTAGAGGCATCGCTCGACACGGCGTCAAAAACTAACATCCAACCGTTTTCCCATTTGTACACTTGCGGGTGGCCTGGGTCGTGTGCGTACGTGTATTCACAACAGGCGGAGACAACCACGAGCATTATCATAAGTGATGCCTTCAGGTTCATTGCGGCTGATTCCTCCGTTCCAGACCGACTAGGGAGTGTCGTTACAGTATCCGACCCTCTCGCAACCAACACACCCTGGAGGTGATCCTGGATACATCCTCCGCCACAACACGTTGGTTTAAGACTTGACCCACAGTAAGTGTAATTGCAGCTGTCTCTGCAGAAAACAGTATACGATTTGCTGTCGTCATTGCAGCACGGATTAGGACCGACGTGCGAGCCTCCAAAACAATGGAGGTAAGTGCCACATGTGCTAAGAGGCACGAGAGGCGAGCCAAAGCGACCGAATAGGCCACTAATGCGCGGCCCTTCGGCAGTCTGTAACACTTCTAACTGCTGGACCGGGGCTGGTGCAGGCCGAAAATTGAACGGCAAGCCCACACCCGCAAGGAATACCAACAAAACTAAAATGGAAAATGCGGATCGAGGACTATTGATAAGCATACCAGGCACCTCCAGGGTTCACACCAAGTCAACACTGGGTAACCGGGCACCTCGGCGTCTGCACTTCTGTAATCCTATTCGGGATTACCGTATCCTGAGAACGATGGGTGCTCGCTTGGCGGCAGCGGCAACCCGATCGGCTGCTTTTTTGGTCGGTGCCGGTCGCGCCGCAATTGAGCCCTGCGCAAAGCAGGGAACGTAACTGCAAATGGCCAGTCCAGAAGAGTCGAAGTGAGCCCAGCTCCAATTCAGCGCCCGGGTGCCGTCTCTCCCGAATATACCGTGGCACAGATTCGAAACGGGCAGGGCCCATTTGAGCGAATGAATTCGCTGCTCGACGCGAACGGAAACGTTCGATAGTACAAGATCTGCTCGCTTCATTTCGGACTCTCGTAGCCGGAATGTCGGCAATAAGAGAATTTCAGATGAGTCGGCCCGCAATCGTCGCGCTCCATTTGCGCTCTGTTTGTCGGTTTAGCAGGGACATCTGTAGACTCTCGTGTCATCCGTGGCCCTGCATCTCATTGAAACTACGTTTCGTTGTGGATTCGATTCCCATCTCCCACCCCAGATTCCAAAGGACTTACGGGTGGGAATGGACTGTACACAGTCCATTTAGTTCGGCAGCGCCATACGCGCCACCCTGCTGTTCGCTGCACGCAACGTCGCCGGCAGCGCATCTCCGTAAATATTCATGGTCGTGCGGATATCGGAATGCCGCATCAGGTTTTGTTGCACCGTGATCGGCGCGCCGGTCTCGTCCAACCATGAGCGGTAACTGTGGCGCAGCGTGCGCCAGGTCACGCCGTCCAATTTCGTCCGCGTTGCTGCCTCGGTGATCATTTCGTACAGCGTGGTGTAGCAATATGGGTGCTCGCCAGCGGCAGCGGGCGACGCCCAAACCCAATCCTGCGGTTTGTTGAACTCCGTTTTGCCATACCTGCATGATCTCCGCCAGTGAGGATCTAGTGGCACGGGCTTTCGCGAGTGGCGCGTTTTAACGTCATCCGCTACCTGCCGCACAACGCCGCGGCGAATTCTCACCTTGAGGTTCTTCCAGTCGAAATCCTGCCACTGGACCGCAATCAGTTTGGAAAACCGAAGCCCCAGACACATGTCGAACAACAGCATAGTGCGGAACGGTTCCTTACTGACCGCAGCGAGCAGCGCCTGAAATTCTTCAACCGTGAGCACGCGTGGTTCTTCCTGGCGGATCGTGCAGCCCTTAACCACCACGAGCTCGGAATCATGGCTTCGATTCTGACCGCGATCCATATGCGAAGCGCAGGCGATCTTTTCGGAACTCCTAGCGGCACTCCTGACAGCGACAGCCTGATTTCCGCTCCGGTATAATGGGCTGAGCGGATCATGCAGAAGATTGACAGTCTCTTTTCTTCTCCGACGGATCGTCCCGCACGCAGAGGCCGCCTCAAGTTCCCCAATGATTTGCTTGCGTCTGAGTTGACGTGCGAGGTATCACAGCCCTACTGGAAAAGCAGCAGAGGCGTGTCTGCAACCGCCTAGTCGAGAAAGGCAGGAAAGCTCGATTGAATAAGCGCGTCGCCTCTCGTCTGCTGTGGCTGATTGCCCCAGGTCGACCTTGAGAAGGTGCGGCATCCCGTTAGCGTCGACTCTTAGCTTTTGAACCTCGAAAGCATGGGGGGCAAGGTGATCGATCAGAAGATAAGCGAAGTCAAGGATCGTGTAGTTTATCTGTTGCTCAATCACGTATCCGTCCTTTATTCGTAGAGTCGCAACCAACCGCACAGCTCGCACACCGGGGATGTAATTCAAAGGCCGGTTACCGATTACGAAGATGAAGGCACAAGCATGAGCGGAGCAGTCCTCTTCCTTCTCCGGCTTTCCACCATATTCTTCGGCCAATGCTCGTGCGTCATTGAATGAGGACGTACTCAGCCTCAACTCAGCCATGCGGTGCACTAACAGCTCTGCATCTCGACGCTTATTCGAGACCGAATCCACAGCAAGGCCAAAGCCGAACAACACAATAATGAAAACGACAGCGAACAACTGCTGAACTGATATGCTCAACATTCAGTACCATAACGCCCGGTTTCAAAATTGGCGTCGCCAGCGCCGATTGTGCATCCACCTGTGCGCTGCTCGGGTTATCTTCTGAAGGCTGAGCCACGCGACCCAGCCTAACGCCCAAAGGCCCCAGACCCACGGAATTGCCCACGCCCAATCCTGTAGGTGCCCTGTCACAATAGTCATCTGGAATGCGATGACCGCCAGAGTTGTTGCGATGAGGAGGAAAAAGGGCCGCATGGGGACGAGTTTGGCCTTCGGGCCGCATTCATTCTATACGATGCTTAGAAGAAGGCTCGCCGAGAATCAAAGTAGACCTCACCGGGGCCGAACCTGGAGGAATTGACCGCGACGCTTCCGTGCTCAACTCCGCGCCATAATAAATGGAGAGCGACCAGCCGAAGCGCTGACCCTCGCGAGCAAATTTCGGCTCGTAGAGGTCGTTGATCTAAGGACCACTCCTGGACGCCGGGACTATGCAATCTTGCTCCTGTTGGTGACGTACGGTCTGCGTGCATGTGAGGTGTCACGACTTACGTTTGGCGACATCGGAAAAATGAACGATTACGAATTCCCGAACGCAAGGCTGGCCACTGTACCGCCTATCCGTTAGCCGGTGTAATTGCCGAAGCATTGATTGAGTATCTCAAGAAGGGCCGTCCTCAAACTTCGGATCGGCATCCGTTTTTCCGCACGATCGCTCCACAAGCTCCGATAACCAATGGCGGGTGGCCGCATCTGTAGCCCACTATTTTCAGAGAGCAGGCATTAGACAGCATCGCGCAGGATCGCACACACTCCGCCATACGTGCGTTCAACGACTGATCGACGCCGAGTTCCCACTTAAGAGCATTGGCGATTACGTCGGGCATCGCTCCCCACAATCCGCTGAGATCTACACAGAGGTTGCCATCGCCACATTGCGGGAAGTGGCTATGGGTGAGGGGGAGGCACTATGACCGACTTACCTTTTTAACAGTGTCTTGGCAGGGGCGCTCGGCAAGTTTTTGCTGTACAAGCAAGCCTTGAATCGGAAGTACCGTGGCGCGCGGATCTCTCGCGGGGGGCAAGGAAAGGAATGAAAACCGATGATCGACAACCGAAAAGGAATAACCCAGAGGCCATCCCACGTGGCTGTTGTTTGCGCGGCGCCACCGAGTCGGCTTGCCTCGTACCAAACGCATGCTTAACGTGGCTGGTTCACGTACCAGAGGATGACCAGGTTGACTGCGAGTCGAATGCTCGTCTCCTTACTTCGAAGAGATGATGGTCGAGCCGCTGACCTGGCGAGTGAACGTCGCCAGCGGACTTGAGTTGTTGTAGTCGTCAGCGTAGTTGATCATCTCCGAGCCGTCCAGATACAAGCCAGGAGCGAAGTATTCGGCAAGGTTGCGCGTGCCACTGGCGCAGCCGGTGCCGTTGGTGCAGATAGCTCCTTGGTGCATCACGCCCGTCACCGTGGTTTGGACGAAAGTCGGGATACTGGCGAGGGCGTTTTGGGACTGCGAGAAGAAGATCCGCCACTGCGCGGTCGTGTCGTTGTTGCTGGCCGAGCTCGTGCCCCACCAGGTGATGTTGACCTTGCCTGGGTCGCCCGCCGTGATCCACGGCCCGATGGCGCTCTTTGTCCCGGAGCCATTGCTGACGCGTACCGGAACTGACCATGTCGCCGCCTGGTCCTGCGATACGGTCAGAAAGACGCTATGGCTGTCGGAGAACGAGATGTAAAGACTGCCCGCGCGGTCGATGGCGAGCGACGGGAAGACGTTGACCAGCGAGGTCCCTGGCGCGGCAGTGTAGACGAGCTTCACAATGAAGCTCTTGCCGCCGTCGGTCGAGCGCGCGATGTACAGCGTGTTGCCTGTCGAACCGAAGAACACGGTGTAAATATTTCCGCTGGGAGCGACCTCGATATTCCCCTGGTCGCCCGGCTGGATCCCCAGTTCCGGAGTAGTAACCGGCGTGATCTGCGGCCAAGTGATGCCGCCGTTGAATGACTTCGCCACGAAGATCGACTCGCTTCCCACCAGCAAAACGCCCAATTGTTTGTACGTCAGATACAGCTCGCTAGCGCCGTTCGCGGCGATCCACTGGCGGTCCACGAGCGGCAGGTCGGAGGAGAATGGATTGACTAGCCAGGTGTTGCCGCCGTCGGTCGAGGTGCTCTGCGTGGAGGAGCCAAGCCACAGCGAGTTCACGTAGACGTTGCCTGTGCTAGCGATAGCAAGGTCTTCGTCGCCACCGCCGGCGCCCAGACCGCGCGCCTCCGCGGCCGCCGCCTGCGCGCCGTCGGGCTGGCCGAGATACTGGAACGAATTGCCACCGTCCATGGACTTCCAGACGTCAGTACCCGCGGGCACGCCCTGGATTGCCGCGGTGTAGATGTTGCCCAGCGCATCGGTGCGTACGCGCGCTTCCAGGCCTTGCACGCCGAAGATCAGGTCATTCGGACCGGGCAGCGTCTGCGGCTTACTGAACGCGAAATTGCCAGACTTGTAACGCGCCTTGCCAAGCGGGCTCGTCGGTTCCGGTCCCAGCGTGGCGTTCCCGGAGTAGGTTGCGTTCACCGTCGCGAAGGCTACCACCTGCACGGCATAGATTCCCGAGGGCAGTTGCCCGCAGTCGGCCAGCTCGAAGTTCGTCATACCCTGGGCTGAGGAGCAGACCGTATTGCCAGCGCCGTCGTAAATATAAAGATCGAAGTCGTTAGTGTTGCTCGTCCAGTTCAGGCCAACCTGAACGACATACTGAGGATTGGAGGAATAGAAGGTGGTGGGCACGCTCACCTGGAGCGTATACATGTCGCAGGTAGCGCCGGTACAGAGCGAAGGGTCGGCGGTCACGGCGGTGTACGGCCCGCCGACCCAGCTCACGCCGCTGGTCTGCCCACTGGCAGGCGCGGACAAGGTTCCGCTGCTGGGTGTGGCGGCCAAGGCACACAATGTGATGGAAACCAGGCAAAGTGCCACCAAGACAGTTCGCATAGCTTTCTCCTCCAGAGACCGCCAAGCTGAGTCGACGAGAATACCGAGGGTTGTGCTCAGGTTGCGCTGGGACTCCACCTCATTATTGCCAACATGATGGGGTGGGGCTATCAGCAAGCTTTGGCAAGGACCATCGAGGTTCACTGGCCCCATCCTCGGTATATCCTCCACACCCTCCCCCAGGTGCGCAGAGACGGGCGCGACCATACTGTGCTCCCAGTCGAAACTACATGAGGTAGTTTCTGTAGAAAGCTAGGGGAAACACTGTATCTTTCTCGGACCACGGTCTTGGCCCGCACTTATCTCAGTACCACGGCAAAATTACACGCACGCAAACTAGCCTGCTGGCTCCGCTGGGTTGGTGGAAAGGTGAAGAAGACAACCAATGGATTTTCATTTCTGATCTCCGTCTGGAAGACGAGACTCTTTTCATCCAGGATGAACGCTCACGCTGCTACCGTCTCAGTTTCCAGAGTAGGCGTGTACGCCTCGACCACTGTCCCTGATCCTTCGATGCAGCAGGTCAACCGCACCAAAGTCACTTAGCAAAGAGGCGACATAGCATAACGGAACAATGCTCCGAGCTTCTATCTCGGACGATGAGAGTTCAAATCGCTCTGCCGCTTCCAAATGTGGGGATGTGGTCCAACGGATGAGGGCGCAAGGCTACGAACCTTGAGATCAGAGTTCAATTCTCTGCATCCCCTCCACATTAGATAGGCTCGCGTGGTCTAAGGCATGATGACGCTTCGGTCCTAACGAAGAGATCCGGGTTGGATTCGCGGCGCGAGTTCCAGAAGGGCGGGTAGTGTAACCGAACAACACGGCAGCGTCCGAAGCTGCAAATTCGGGTTTGACTCCCGGCCCGCCCACCAACTCCCCGAGTAGGCTAGAAGCCGAGGCGATTCAGTTTTCTGATTTCCGGGTTGCTTGTTAGAACGAAGCCGCTCGCGCGGCGGACGCTACCGCGTGTATAAGCCGCAAGTGTCTGTGGTCTTGACCGACTGACCCTCCGGCGCTAGGATGACCTCGCTGGATGCGAGAAGCAATATATCGATGAGCATCAATAACGGGGTTTTCGCGCAACTCCTCTTATTACAATTACTTCCAAGCCGAAATCGATTCAAGTCCCATAGCACCCCGCGTCCGCCGCACCCCGCGAGCGGCTTCCTTCTAACGGTTTTATCGAAAGCGCGCAGAGCATTATCGCCACACGCACTCATTCTCGAGCGCGCGCTTCCGACAAAACACTAGCGTCATCCACCCAGCAAGAGTATTCGGTGGCTAAGATGAGCCGACCGGTCGTAATCTAGGTGCTTAGACCTCAGTGAAATTTGAGTTGTGCGGGCTGCAAATGCTCTCATTGCATTAGGGCTTTGTTTCGGTGTAGATTTCAGAGAACGCCTTCGTGGGGAAGCAACGTGCGGTCAATTGTGAAATACGTGGCGGTGGCGTGCTTGTTGCTGACGTTCTGGTCGGCAATTGCTGTCGCCGCGCATCATCACTCCAATGGTACCGAAGCGGCCAAATGTACGATCTGTGTGGCAGCCCATTCTGCGGCTCCTAAAGCCACTGCCAGCCTGCTGAAGGCGAAGTTCACCCCCATATCTACTTTCCTACCAGAGCCTGTTTTTGCCGCACAAAGCTTCGTGGCATTCGCGCTCAGCGTTCGCCCACCTCCCGCAATCTAGCTGTTCCGAAGATCGATCTGTCGTTCGGAATCGTTTTCCATTTCTTCGGGAGGAATTTATGCTGGCTTCATACGTGAAGTCGCGTTCCGCGGCTTTTCTATCCACGATTCTTCTGGCGCTATCTCTTGGCGCTCATGCTCAGTCCGGTAACTCTTCGTCGATTGCGGGCACCGTAGTTGATCCATCCGGGGCAGTAGTGACCAACGCAACCGTCGAAGTCCGTAATCCGGTTAGTGGCTTTTCTCGAAATACACTCACCGATGCCGCTGGAAAATTCGTCGTCCCAAACGTCCCATTCAATCCTTATCACGTGACGGTTACCGGCCAAGGTTTTGCGCCGTACTCTGGAGATGTTGATGTCCGTTCGACTGTTCCCGTGAATCTCAACATCGCCCTGAAGGTGGGAGGTTCGGCGGAAAGTGTCACAGTGGAAGCAAACGGTGGAGATCTCATTGAGACCACGTCTACGTTTCACACGGACGTGGATCGCGGCCTGTTCGACAAGCTGCCGCTGGAAAGCCAGTCGTCATCGTTAAGTTCGCTCGTAACTTTGTCTTCTCCAGGAATTGCTGCAGATTCAAACGGCCTCTTCCATGGAATGGGAGACCATGCGGAGAATTCCTTCATGGTTGACGGGCAGCCGATCACAGACCAGCAAAGCAAGGTCTTTTCCAACCAGATTCCCCTCGATTCAATTGCATCGATGGAGGTCATCGCAGGTGCGCCCCCAGCTGAGTTCGGTGAAAAGACGAGTGTAGTGATTAACGCCACCACACGTTCAGGTCAGGGCCTCACGACACCGACCGGCAGCGTCACAACCAGCTATGGCAGTTTCGGGACATCGACGGTCGGCATCAACGTCGGCTATGGCGGCCCGAAGTGGGGCAACTTCGTCTCGGCAAGCGGTTTGAATACGGGACGATTCCTCGACCCGCCGGAGTTCACCGTTATCCACGCGAAGGGCAATGAAGAAAATATCTTTGACAGAGGCGACTATCAGCTGTCGAAAGCGGACTCGATCCAGCTAAATCTGGGCTTCACAAGGTCGTGGTTCCAAAATCCAAACAGCTTCGACAACGTTCTGCACACCGGCCAAATCGATCCCGCTGGCAACCCACTTAGCCCCACGGACCAGAGGTCCCAGATTAGAACCTTCAACATTGCACCATCCTGGACGCTATTGCTCAGCACCAACGCGGTCTTCACGTTCGGCGGCTTTGTCCGGCACGATCAATACAATTACTATCCAAGCCGAAATCTGTTCGACGACCTATCGCCTATCCAGCAGGAGTCGGTTGCTCAGGATCGAACGCTGACGAATGCGGGTCTAAGGACATCGCTGTCCTATGTGAAGGGCATCCACAATATCAAGCTGGGGGCCACGTACCAACAGACATTCCTCAAAGAGAACGACAATTTAGGGATTGTGGACAATGGGCTGATTCCGTCGCTAACGGACGAGAACGGCAATCCATGCTTTGTGAATGGGGTTGCCTCAGACTCTCCCTGCTCGAATCTACTTCCATTTGACCTGACACGTGGAGGAGGGCTGTTTAGTTTTCGCGGCCACACGGACGTGAAGCAGCTCGCGCTATACATTCAAGATCAGATTACAAAAGGAAACTGGTCTTTCAATGTCGGTGTGCGAGGAGACTTCTACAACGGTTTGACTACGCACAAAGAAGCCGAGCCTCGCCTCGGCCTTGCCTATAACATCAAGCGGAGCAGCACCGTCCTCCGCGTCTCGTATGCGAGAGTGCTGGAAACGCCATTCAACGAGAACCTGATCGTCGCAAGCGTGGGATGCGACAGCCCTGTTTTGAACCCGCTGCTCGGATGTACAGCGTCAAACGGGACTCCCCTCGCCCCCGGTTGGCGCAACGAGTTCCACGCCGGTTTGCAGCAAGCTTTCGGGAAATATGTGGTCTTTTCGGGAGAGTACATCTGGAAATACACCCACAATGCTTACGACTTCAGCATTCTTGGGAACACGCCGATCTTCGTCCCGATCGCCTGGGACAGATCCAAGATTCCCGGTTTCGCCGGGCGCGTCAGTGTGCCAGACCTTCATGGCTTTTCAGCGCTCATGGTCTTCTCAACCGTCTCGGCGCGATTCTTTCTCCCCCAGGTCAGCGGCGCCGGAGCGACTCCTTCTGCGCCATCAGGAGTTTTCCGCATCGATCATGACGAGAAATTCAATCAAACGACCCATCTCCAGTATCAGCCTTGGAAGACAGGCCCATGGATCGGATTCAACTGGCGGTATGATAGCGGCCTGGTGGCGGGTGCGGTTCCGTTTGCCTTAGACCCGACTACGCCTGTCGATCTGACCGGGCTGACGGCAGACCAGCAGATGCAGGCCGGACTCTTTTGTGGCAATGTGTTCCCGACATTGACTACGCCTCTCACGACTTGCGCGCCATCGCAATATGGTTCCACGCGAGTCACGATTCCGGCACCTGGAACGGAGAACGATGATCACAACCCTCCACGTATTGCACCTCGCCATTTGTTCGACATCGCAGTGGGAGATGACAACATTTTTCGCGGTGACAAGTACAAGTGGAGCCTTCGCTTGACAGCGATCAACGTAACGAACAAAGTTGCGCTTTATAACTTTTTGTCCACCTTCAGCGGAACACACTTCTTGACGCCACGGACCTACACGGTCGAGCTCGGTTTTCACTTCTAGCCTCTGTCGTTAAGGAGGGCTCGCGGAATGCGAACATGAGCCCTCCTGCTTTCAAACTTTCAGGTTGTTGAATATCAACAGGGACGCGTTGTGCGTACACCGTGGATTGCCGGCAAACCGGAGATTGGCCACCACTTTTGGATATTGACGAATTTCTAAAATCATGTGAGAGTTTGGACAGCACCGACGTGTTGAAAAGGCGGAAACCAGACCCAAGCCGCGACAACTTCTCCGAACTCCTCCACCGCGCTGCATTCTGGCCCCGCAAGCCTACGTTGGTGTACTTGCTGGAAATCGGAGCAAATCCAAACGATAAACTCAATGGGCGGATCATCCGCGCTAGATGCCGTGCTGCGGGACTTGAGTTTTGCAGGGTTCGACCCCTATCGCAGCAAGCGACTGAAGTCTAAGTGCGACGTTTCGAGATCTCTCGACTGTGTGCGCGAGCTGCTTGCTCACGGTGCGATCTGGAATCCAGACGAAAAATATGACCTGAATTCGCTGCGACGCAGCCTGCTTGAATGTGAGCCGGGCGTGACCATTGAATTGCTCCAGGTCCTCCGAAAGCATAATGCCTGCCCAGCGGAGCGCGTTCACAAGCTGCTGGGCACGCCACGAATGAAGGAGCATTTGAAACCTGAAACAAGTGCGCTCTTGCGACTGGGAATCCATCTGAGTGCCCGGCCGAACCTTAAACAAGAAAGAAACGCTGGCGGGCTCTCATACAGATGGAGAAAGGCGCGACGGGTGTTTACAAGCCCGGATCCCGATTACCACGAAAAGGTCGACCTCTTGCTGATACCTTGCGCTCCCTTGGCGAGGATGAATTCCCCCCTCGATGAGTGGGGACCAATACAAGTCAGGAAGGGTGGGAGCATGGCATATCGCAAGGACCATGCAACCGATTCCTCGCCGCCAAGTCTCTCGGGGCCTGAACAACCACGGTTGATGAGAAGTAGCTAAAGAAAAAGCCGTCAGCTCAAAAGTGACGTGACCTGAATTGGGTCTGAGCTCCGTTCTCACTTTTGGAGATCGGTTTCGAAGAGGACTGCAAGTGAAAGTGAGAATTTGTGACCAGCAAATGGCTTATCTTCATCGAGAGATTCTTGCTCCGTTAAGCTGCGGACGCCGGCCGCGTCGTGTATCTCCACCAACCGCAAACTTGGATAAATCAGCCAAACTGCACGGCAACCCGCGGCCAGATATTGACGCACCTTCTTAACCGTATCTTGCGCGAGATTGCTCGGGGAAATAACTTCGACCGCCAGGGCGGGAGCACCTTCCACTGGCGAGAGATCTGGATTGATATTCTTAAGATGATCTGCAGTAATAAACGCCACGTCGGGATTTCTGACCGTGTCAAGGCCGAGCCGGAAATCCATTTCTTCAACCACAGCGCCAAGGTGATGGTGTCGAATAAACTGCGTCAATTCCATGGCGACGCGTTGTCGGATCAGGTTGTGTCTCAGGGCGGGGGATGGTTCCATCAAAAGCTCCCCTTCGTCGAGTTCATAGATAATTCCCTCTCGCTCCGGCAACTTTTCGTAATCTTCATACGTCAGTTTGGTTGTGGCACCCATGGGCACTCCAGTTGGCAGGTCTGTGATTACTTCGAAACCACATACCATGTTAAGCGAGAAATCGAAATGAGGGAATCTGACTGTAGGAGCCAATTTTGAGGCTGTCAAAGTCTCCAACTGCCTCAATTAAGGACAACAGCTATCAACAAGGGGCTCGCAACAAGTTCAAAGGCAATCACTTAAAAACGATTTCTGGAAAGGTGGTGGCTCTGATCTGCCAATTCTGCGGCAGACTCGCAGGGAAAACGAGCGGCTAAGCGCCTCCTGATTGATGCTTTTGCCCTCGGAAGCAAGTGAGCCGTCTCATCGTGTCTCCATCGATGTTGTCCGAGGCCTGGCGCAATCCAGAAAAGCGAGCTTCTACCCAAGTCGGGATTGTTACCGGTGCCTGGCTCGAGAGCGCTATAGCGATTCAGCGATTCTCGGTACAAGTTCGGTACAACTGTAAGGAGAGAAAGAATGGCGAGCTACTCCCTAAGCGACACCAAATGAAGCACTTGAAATTTTGACTCTGATGGTTCGGGACCAGGGGGTTGGAGGTTCAAATCCTCTCTCCCCCGACCAATCCTCTGGGGGGTCTCACGCTGCTCATGGGGGACCTCTGGATGATCGGATGATCAGGTCGAAAGGTCCGCGACAGCGGCCTGACGCATGCGCTTCTCGGCGTTACAAACAAAGGAGCAGTTGCTTGGGCATCCAGTCGCGGGCCAGAGCTGGGAGAGCTTTGTGATCGAAATGCGCGTTGAGGCAATTTCAAGGGCAAGGGTCGTTTTTCCGGCCTGCCGTGGCCCGAGCAATGCAACCGCGGGATTGCTGTCGATTGACCCAATAAGTTGCTTATAGATCCGGGCGCTCAATCAGCATCAATCATCCTTGCAAATATGGAGTGTTATGCCATATCTACAAGGTATTTTGTCGGCCGAAAGAGGTTTGCCTGGCTGCTGCCGCACCAGGTGCTGTTCGGGGGAAGACTGCCGGAGGTAAACGAATTGCCGGTAAATGGTCGTTTCATAGGTCTACTCTAAATGCACCTTGGCGGTGGCCGGTCGAGGTAAATCCCCAAGCACTGCTACAAGGTCTCTGATTTCACAGCCATGCTGAATCCAAGTTCGAAAATCGCCTGCCAGGCCGACCAATAATTTTCAGAACTTGCAGGCACACCCATCGTTCACTTTTGGGCCAGAGTTCAGCCGCCGCGCCCGGTGATCAAACGGAGCCGTTCATTTTTTGCGCGGCGAACAATTGGCGCGAAGAAAAGCTGTATAGCCCGCTTCATCGAGGTTGCCGCTTGCCAACTCCAGAACCGCCCGAGCCGCCTCCTGCTGGCTAGCATCGAACCTGTACCCGTTTACTTCAAGGAATAGGATTCCCACGACAAATCCTGTACGCTTGTTCCCATCTGCAAATGGATGGTTACGTATGATTCTTCCGGTATACGCGGCCGCCATCTCGAATATGTTCGGAGACTCAGCATAAGCGAAGTGTTGCAGGGGCCTGGCCAGCGCAGATTTTAGCAAGGTGTGGTCCCGTAATCCCTCTGCACCGCCATGCAGCGCGAGCAGACGGTCGTGAATCGCCAGAGCATCCCGCTCCTCTATCCAAACCGGTTCCCTCACTTGGCGAGCACGTGTAGCGTATTGCGGTACCGCCTCATGATGTTGTCGGCCTTTGCCATTTTCTTCTCGAAGAGAGGATCGTAAGGCGTGAGCCGATAGCCACCGTCCGGAGCTTCGATCAGGAACAGCGGCTCTCCATCACCCGTATGGAGACGGTTGATGACCTCTTTCGGCAGGACAACGCCTAGGGAATTGCCGAATTTGCGTACCTTCAGTTCGACCACGGCGGGCCTCCAATCTGTTATTACTATTGTAATAACGAGAGAAGCCGCTGGGCAAGGCGAAAAATTCTGAATTTAAGCAGTCTCACGCCGTCTCAGAACCCTGCGCAAAAGTACCGAGTGACAGGACAGGATTGCTCCTGTCCCGTCCGCTAAGAACTGTGCGGGAGAGTTTCCAACTCACACAGCTCAAGCCTTTCGAACGTCCCTTGGCGAGACGCGGTGACGGTTTGGGGAACGCGGGGTGTCGGGGGACCACACGATGGCGCCGGTTTGCAGGTTGAGGGCAACGATGCTGCCGCTGTGGTCGGTAGCAGGCTCGGAGTAGTCGTCTCCGGTGCCAACCTAGAGCACTTGCCGCTTCTCATCAATGGTCGGCGAACCCCACACGCCGCTCCCGCGGCTCCAACCAGTTGCGTGTCCATGCTGTTCTTGCGTGTGGGCTTCGGCTCACTGGAAATCATGAACGTCTTCCAGACTGGTTCGCCCGTTTTCGCGTTCCGGGATACGACACTGCCGCGGAATGAGCAGCACTCATATTCCAGGCTGGCAGACAACCATTCTTCACGCGAGGCAACACCGAAATACAAGTGCCCCTTGTAAAGCTTGACCGAAGATGTCACTCGCGCCAGCCTGCCGCTTCCAGGTCAGGCTTCCGGTAACGCCGTTGAGCGCGTAGACGTAGGCCCGCGTGTCGCCGAAATATACGATTCCGTCCGGGCTGACTGTGACCGCGCCGCGTACCCACCCAGAGCCTGAAATACCCAATACCTACAGCCAGTCTTGGCGTCGACGCGAATACAACTGCCCGAAGGGCCCGCCCACGAAAACGCGGCCTCCTTTGACTACTGGCTGCGAATCAGCGGCAAACAGCCCCGGGTAGCCGAAGGCCCACTTCAATTTCAGTTTGGGGACCTGCTCGGCGGTCAGCCCACCATCCGCTGCCTGCTGAAACCGGCTGTTTTGCAGATCAATTCCCCATCCATCCATGTCGCTTCTTCGAACGAGGCGGGGGGGTGCTGCCGAGCATCTTCCCGGGCTATTCTGAATGACATCCGTCCTGAGGACAGATTTGCCGGTCAGATATTTGGCAACGGCTTCTTGCTCACCCGCATTCAGGCCAGCCCCTTGCTTTACGCATCATTCCAGTGGTGAGCGCCTGCCACGATGTATTCTGCCGACATTCTTCCCAGAACCGACCGATTGAGCAGAGGTAACGTTCCCGGTTCATGGCACCTTGCACATTGTCTCGAGTAGAGTGACTTCCCGATCGCCGAAGCTTCGGACCAAGGCGCAAGCGGCGGACGGCCTTCCTGATTCGAGGAATCTCAGGAGGCGACGTTTTGACCGGTCTGAGTGCCGCCTGATTGGGAAGCGGGTTGTGCCGTTGCCGCGGTAGAAAGTAGGAGGACTAACCAAAGCAGGCGAATGGACCTCGGCTGAAGTGCCGTCACAGTGCTGGCCACAAGTTTTCCCACACTTTGAACTCAGTGTGTATGCCGGACTGCTCGGCCCGCACCTGCGATCGGCCGGAAGCTACTTCGATGGTCTCCTCAAAAATCCTGCGGCCGACTTCCTCAACCGTCGCGGTGCGGTCGAGAATGGTCCCGGCGTTGATGTCGATGTCATCGTTCGTCGTGCCCACGATGCTGTTCGAACTGATCTTAACCACAGGTCCGAGAGCACACCCGATGCCGGTGCCGCGGCCCGTGGTGAAGAGCGCGATCTGGGCTCCGCTGAGAAAGAGGGCCGGAGTCGAGATTTGATCGTATCCCGGCGTGTAAAGCACGTACAGCCCTTTGCGTTTGCCCAGCCACTCCCCGTACTCCAAGAGTCCTTCCACGGTGGTCGTGCCGCCCTTGGCTTTGGCGCCGGTGGACTTCACATAGATGTTGTATAAGCCACCCTTCTTGTTCCCGGGGGTTGGATTGTCGCGGAAGTCCTGCCCGAACATCTCGACATACTTTCGATAGCGCTTGAGCGACGCCATGAGTTTGCGGCCCACTTCCGGGGTGCGGGCGCGCCGCGCCAGATCAATCATGGCAGCACCCTGCAGCTCGGGAATTTCGGGCAAGAATACGGCGCCCCCGGCTTTGACAAACATGTCCGCCGCCACACCCACCGCCGCATTCGCAGTCAGACCGGACCAACGGTCCGACCCACCGCACTTCGTGCCGACGGCCAGATGGGAAAGGGGCACAGGTTGGCGCGAGAACCGGTTGGCATAAGCAAGCAACCCTTCGACCACTTCCAACCCCTTGGTGATCGTTCTGCGGCTTCCCCCGAACTGCTGCACGGTCATATTCACAACGCGCTGGTTGTAGTTGCGAATATGCTGCTGAAAGATCGGTACCGAGCACTCCACGCAGGTCTTGCCGCAACCGAGGTCCAGGTAAATCGCGGCGGCCAGATTGGGATGGCGCAGGGTGTTGACCAGGAGCTGATTCAGGATGTCCACACCGCCGCCGTCCGGCAGACCGCAGCCGGATTCCTGCACTACCGCGACAACCGCATCTACATTCGGATATTTGTCGCGGGTGTAGATCTCCTTCATGGCCCGAAATACGATCTCGCGGGCCTCCGTGGAGGAACACATGCCGGCGGTCACCACAGCCACGAAGTTTCTGGTACCTACGCCGCCGTCCTCTCGGACGTAGGCGTCGAAGGTGCGCGAGGATAGTGCAGGGTCAAGTTCCGCGGACGGATTCTCGCGATAGACAGGCCGCAGCTTGGGCAGGCCGCGGTCCAGATTGTCCTGCTCAATGGGATCGCCGGGCCGCACCGGTCGCGAAGCCATGCCGAAGGGATCTCCCAGGGTGATGAAGGCCTGCCCCTGCTTGAGCCGCCGGGTGGCAAAACTCTGGCCGCGCAGAGCACGGGCGCGCATCGTGATGCATTCGGTGCCGTGCTGGAGTTGGGCGCCTTTGTCCAGGAAGTCAACCGCGACCACGGCGACGTTATCACGCTCTGGCCGTCCTATGATCGCGACATCCTCGAGCTTGATCGGCGCCAAGGGAAACCCTCACCAGGACAGATGAATTCTTACTGCGTGTACTTGAGATAGACGGTGCGGCTTTCGGTATAGAAATCGAGCGCCAGCGGTCCCTGCTCGCGCATGCCAAAGCTGGATTCCTTGGTCCCGCCGAAGGGCAGCTGATATTCAACTCCGGCGGTGGGCAAATTTACCGTGATGAGCCCGGCCTCAATCCGGTTAATGAACTGGTGGACACGGGTAAGGTCGCGCGAGACGACCGACGCCGAAAGTCCAAACCTCACGCAGTTGGCAAGCCGCATCGCGTCCTCAAAGTCATTGGCGATCATGACTGCGAGAACCGGGCCAAACACTTCTTCCTGGGCGATGCGCATCGCAGGCGTGACCTCGGTGAAAATCGTGGGCTCGACGAAGTATCCCTTGTCGTAGGCACCGCCGGTCAATCGGTTCCCGCCACACACCAGTTTTGCTCCCTCCTGCCTGGCGATCTGGATGTATTTCAGATCGGTTTCAAGCTGACCCGCATCCACTGCCGGGCCCATCTGAACGCCCGGTTCCAGACCATTCCCCACCTTCAGAGCCCGGGTTTTGGCGATGAGTTTCTCCATGAACGGTTCGTAGACTGCCTTTTCAACAATCGCCCGGCTGGTCGCGGTGCACTTCTGGCCGGTGGAGAAAAACGCTCCGTTTAGGACAACTTCGGCAGCATAGTCCAGATCAGCATCGCGCAGCACCACGGTCGGATTCTTGCCGCCCATTTCCAGCTGGACGCGAATTCTGCGGCGAGTCGCTTTCTCGTAAACCTGCTCTCCTACCTCGCAGGATCCGGTGAAGGAAATGGCGCGGACGGCGGGATTATCGAGGAGCGGACCGCCCAGGGAAGAGCCGCTACCGGAAACATAATTAATTGCGCCCGCAGGAATGCCTGCCTGGTGAAGAGCTTCGACCAGACGAAGCGAACTCAGCGGCGCCTGTGAGGCCGGCTTGATCACTACCGTATTGCCCGCCACCAGAGCGGGCGCCATTTTCCAGGCTGGAATCGCGCTGGGGAAATTCCACGGAGTAATCAGCGCTACCACCCCTAGAGGCTTGCGCAGCGTGTAAGAGAACACGTTCTCCCGCTCCGACGGAATCTGGTAGGCAAACTGCCTTGCGCCCTCGCCCCCGAAATAGCGAAATATGTTGATGGCGCGCCTTACCTCCAGCTTGGCTTCCGGAAGCGTTTTTCCTTCCTCGCGAGTCATGTCCGCGCCGAGCTGGTCAATGCGGCTTTCCAGTATCTCAGCGGCCTTGAACAGATATTCCCCGCGCCGCGGGGCCGGTAACCCGCCCCAGCTTGCAAGCGAGGATTGCGCAGTCGCACATGCCGTCTCGACATCCTCCGGGCTGGAGGCCTGGTGATAGCAAACGATCTCATCGGTATTCGCGGGATTTATGTTTCCGAAGGTCTTTTTCGAGCGGCAATCCACCCACTTGCCGCCAATGTAGTTCTGACATACCTGGCCCATAGTTGTTTCCTGTTTCTTCCGTATCCCAGCCCGCTGCAAAGCTTCGAGTTCAGGGCTACTGGGGCTTGCTCTGGGGATATTTCTTCAGAATATCCTCCATCGCGTTCACGTCGCGAATGAAGTCCTGATAATGCAGTGCACGGAATTCCTTGTTTCTTGCCGCTTCCAGCTTCTCCCACTCGGTATTGTCTTGCGCTTCGAGGTGAACCGTTCCGTCCGAGATCGGGCCGGCGATTTGACGGCGCAACGCAGTCTCCTTGTCTATCGCCTGAGCGACCCCCTCTGGCCATACCGGCAGCCGCTCCTTCGCAGACGCCATTACGGGGAACGTCTTGTGGGGGTCCTGCTGATACCAGAAGGCGGTCGCCGTATAGTCATTTTCAAAATTGTTGTTGTGGCCGTGCTCGATGGTTACGCGGATGGATTTTTGGAAGTGTATCGGGTCATTCACGTAGAAGCGATACATCTGGTTCTTTCCGCCCCACGATCCATTCATGTTTTCGATGAGATAGAACCCCGTGTACATCCCCCAGAATTCGCCGTCCGGACAGGCTCCGGAATTAAAAACCTCTTCATGGCCGGTGCCGGGATAAGTAGGAGGCCACTTAGCACCATCGACAAAGATCATGTCGTCTCCCTCTCCGTACCAGCCCCCCGCGATGTTGTCGACAATGAGATACAAACCCACGTAACTGCCGTGGCCCTCGGCGTCCAAAATGACGAAGTTATCCTCGCCCGTGAGGTTGGGCTCGTTCAGGTTGCCGAGTTGGGAGTTCTTGGGACTCCCAGCCTTGACCGGTGTCTTGGCCACCCGGCGCCACTGGGCGTGAAAGCGGCCGGAATTCGGCGGCAGCCCACCGTCGGGGTACTGCTCATAGTCGATGTGGTACCAAAGCAGCAACCCGGGAACAGCTCCGTCATTTTCCAGCGTGATACGCGCTCCGTGGGCAAAGGGCATGGGCAGGTAAGAAACCATGGCATCGAAATCCCAGCCGCGAAAGCCCGGATTTACGTCCATGGCGACGGAATGGAAGTAGCGTAGCGTTCCAAGCCCCGATCCAAAAAAGTCTCCGAAAGGGACTTCGACGCAAGGGTCTTTTTGCCCGTCCCAATAGATGCGGAGAAGCATCTTGCGATAACGCATGCGATCGAGGGCGAAGGGAGCCAGATAAAAGCGACGGATGATGCCCGCCCCTGGAATCTCGGCCAGCGTCTTGGTCTCTCCCGGAGCAATGACCACAAAATCCAGGTTGCCGCCACTGCGGTCGTAGGAGGAGATTCTGGCGGTCTTGGTATTTCGGAGCACGAACAGTTCGTCTAACGGCCGTTCCTGCCCCCCTGGTCCCGCCTGCGCTTGAGCCAGCGCCGGTGGGAACAGAATTGTCCCAGCAAGAATGAGAAACACGGAGAGGTTTTTCATGGCGCAGTGCCTTGAAACCGACTGTTCACCGAGTCAGTTCAGTTGGGAACTCCGACCAATGCTAGGGCCTGGCGACGACGCTTTCGGCTCGTTCCGAACCGGCTTGCAACAACTCCGGATGAAGTCGCTCGATCAGCTCTTCCATGATCTTCACATTGCGAACCTTTTGCCGGGCCAAATCAGCCAGGCTCTGCTCGCTGCTCCACGGCTTGCACAGATCAGCCACGGACTTACCAGGCTCCTGCTTGAGATAACAGGGCGCGCAGATGCGGCAAATTTCTGGAACTTCCCAGACACGGTACCAGCCGCCTTGCGAGTCGAAGATGGAGATGTGTAGGTCCATCGGAATGTCGATGGCCTGGCGGATCGATCCAAGCATGGGTAGCGTCAGATCGGGCAGCGGGTTTAACGTATCCGCCCCGAGATTTTGAATTACTTTGGCCCCCGCCGCATTGGCGTGGCCGGTGAAGACCGAAACCTTGAAAAAACAATTGCGAGGAATCTTGCCCTGGCGGCGCATTTCGACCAGCACCATCAACAGGCCCTCGTCCCACACCAGAAAGCCTCGCACTCCGGCTTCCATGGCCCGCATCATGTCGGCAATGGTATAGGCAAGATAGTCGGAACCCCGCACCCGAATGCCGCTATAGGCCCCTTCCGAAGTGGTTGACATTCTGCCGATATCCCAGAACACCCTCGGGCCTGGCAGGATGACCAACTCTGTGCCTTCTCCATCCGCCATGCGCACCATCTCTGCCAGCTCCTCCATGGTGAGCAGCGTAGCGCCCATAGTCACGGCAATGATGCGATGAACTCTGACTTTGTGCTTCTTGGCCTCTTCCTGCATCGCTTTTAGAGTCGAAGGCCGCTCGATGCTGGAGATTTCGTTGCGGTAGACCGCGTCGTCGGGGAAGCGCTTGGACGAAGTGGGAAGATCGTAGGCGTCGCGAGGAGGGATTTTCATGCTCCGCAAGAAGTCTTGCATCTCTTGAAAGTCGAACCTGAATGGCATCATTTCCTCACAGGATCAAACTTGCTCGGCTCAACCGCCTTCTTGTGTGTTCCTCATTATGGAATTGTGTAATACTATCTGGAACACCAAATTTAGATGGGTGACCGGGATGTGTCAAGCGGAAATCCGGGGATTTCCCGCCAAATCCGGCCGTAGTTAGAACGGTTGCCCCGGCCTTCAACGGCGCTGCCCGACTGCGCTTCAGGAATCAAACCGAAAGGTCGCTACGGCCTTAGCTTGGTAACCACCGCGCGAGCGCCGGAAAGAAGGAAGTAGGAATCGATGCTGACCGTAAGATACGAGACTCCAATCTCGCGATACCGAATAGCCGTCTCCGCATCGTCGCAGTAGGTGCCGATACGTTTTCCCGTCTTGGCAGCTAGGCGCACTGCCGAAGCCATCGCCTCCTGCACACGCGGGTGCGTAACCTGGGCGGGAATGCCCAACGACTGCGAGAGATCGTAGGGCCCAACGAAGGCTACGTCCCAGCCCTCGACCTGCAAAATCGATTCGAGGTTGGCGATGCCTTCCGTTCCCTCCACCTGGGCCACTAGGACGGTCTCCTGATTGGAGTAAGCGAGATATTCTGGCGTGCCATAGGCGCGATAACTCGCCGACCGAACATAGGGCTGAAGGCCCCGCATGCCGGCCGGATGATACTTGCCGGAATGGACCATCAGATGAGCCATGGCCGGGGTGGAGATTTGGGGAACCTGAACGCCCGCTGCACCCCGGTCCAGCGGCTGGGAGATCGCCGGCGGATCGCACACCGGGGGGCGAACCACTACGCTGATCCCGCTGGAAAGTGCTGCCCCTATCAGGTTCTCAGTTCCCTGCACGGTGATTGGGCCGTGTTCACAGTCCACCACCACAAAATCAAAGCCCGCCAGACCCAGCAGCTCCACGACCGCCGGAGACGGTATCTGGAGAAACGTGCCCAGCACGAAGTTCTGGGTCTGCAGCTTGCTGCGCAAGGAATTGCTCCGCAAGCGCGCAGACGGAGGAGAGATGGATGGCAGGGTCAACGCCTGCTCTCCGCCGCCACCGGCTCTTGACAACCTAACTGGCGCGATAGATCGCCGCCGGCCCCCAGCACGAGAGACTTGAATTGCTGCAGGGTTCGCGCATCCACACGGTGCTTGGGGAAAGAAACACTGATCGCAGACACCACGCGGCCCGAATGATCGCGAATCGGAGTAGCCACGCAGGATACCCCGGGGTAAATTTCCTCATTATCGACGGCATAGCCGTTGTGTCGCGACTTCTCCACATGCTGCAGAAGATCGGATACCGTCGAAACTGTATTGTCCGTGAAGGTTTCGAGTTTCTTCTCCTTGCCGTATAACTCGCTCAGTTCCTCCCGGGTAAGTCCGGTCAGCAGCGCCTTCCCCAGCGCGGTGCAGTGGGCCGGCAGGCGCTTGCCGACTTGCCCGCTCATGCGAAAAGGGTTCTTCGATTCTTTCATGATCAGGTACAACACCGACCTGCGGTCCAGCACGCCTAGGTTGCACGTCTCCCCCGTGGCGTGGGCCAGCTTCGCCAGGATGGGTTCGCCGTAACGGATCAGGATGCTCTGATGGTTGAGCTGCTCGCTAAGCTGCAGAATCCTCGCTCCCAGGATGTAGCGGTAGGAATTCGGTTCGAGCCAGACGAAGTCGTGATCGCGCAAAGTGGCCAGCAGCCGATGGACGGTGCTCTTCCCAAGGCGCAGCTTGGTGCTGATTTCCGTCAAGCTGGTGCCGTTCGGAGAGCGCCCCAGATGCTCCAAAATGGTCAGTGTCTTAACCACGGACTTGACGGGATATTTGTTGCCATTGGTGGCCTTCATGCCTTTTTCCCTACCTACCTGCTTTCGAGAAGATTCTATCCGAACCACCCGTTACAGACATTCAGTACATGGCAATCGGCCGCATAGCCACTCCCGCGGCCGCTCCTTTTATCTTATTCGTGGTAGCGATATAGGCGAACTCGTAGACCTTCTCTTGCGAAAGCCGCTCCAGGTAGTGCAATTCCCCGAGGGGCACACCTTGTTTCACCAGCGCATAGACGTGGACACTTTCCTCATAGGGCACCACTTCCACCGTAGAGGTATCCGAGCCAAGCAGGATAACTCCGCATTGCTCCACAAGCCAGCGGGCGCTTTCGATGTTGATCCCTGCCGTGTCATGGCTGGCAATAGATTCGTGATCCGTACCCGTTTCTCCCCAGAAACGGCCGGTTCCAGTGCGAACCAGCACAACGTCACCAGGTCGGATCTCAACCTTCTCCCAAGCCAGCGTCTGCTGCAACTCTGCGGAACCGACAGCGTAGTGCCCAGGAAGAGCGTCCATGTGCTTGAAAGTGGCTACATCGATCAGTACTCCGCGAGCCACAATGGGGGGAAACCGGTCTGCACCGGCCTTGAGCACTCCAAAGTCAGCGCCATGCTGGTCTTCGCGAAACCCGTTATACCAGTGAGTATCCGCTCCCGTGCCGATGGTGATGTGCGCCAGGCCATCCAGATGGGTTCCGACATTGTCGCAGGTGAAGATGGCGGTGCTGTGCCAACGCGGGTCGTCGGCGCCAGGCACGTCGTCTTTGACCGCTCGCTCGCCGTGGGGTGTCCGGTAGGCCATCACCTCCGTGGGGGCGTGTCCCGCCCAGCGAAACGATTTTCTATCCACCATCACGCCCAAGTCAGCCATCTGTCCCTTCTTGACCAGCTTCATGGCTGCCAGAACGCTGGTTGGAGTGATCGCGTTCAGCGCACCAATTTCGTCCTCCGCTCCCCAGACCCAGCCCCAACCCTTGCCTTTTTGCCAGCCGGCCACGTCTACCCCCTTTGGGTTCTCAAACCTCAATTCTGGCAGATATTGCACTCACCGTGAATGATATGAATTTGCCACCATGGCCACACCCAAAATGTAAAGCACCATGCTGATAGTGATCAGCGCATTTGCTTTGCGGCCGCCGCCCTGGAATTCCTTCCACAAGAAGATCCCCCATAACGCACCCACCATGGGAGCTCCGCTACCGATGCCCCAGCTGATGGCTACACCCACCACCCCAGCGGAAGCGAAGTTCGCGACCGTGCCCGTGCACCAGATCGCTCCGGCGAGAAGCCCGAAGATGTGGTTCTTCGCGGTCCCCGCGAAATAGCCCAGCAGGGTGCCCCTGTCTCCAATCAAAGGCCTGGCCAGCAGCAGCGGCATGCCGGCAAAGGCCGCGAGCGACGCGCCCAGGGTGAAGAACGTGGTCACCCGGTACGCATCCAGTGCGTACGGGCCGGTGATGGCGCGCCCGACAAAGGGAGGAAACGAGCCGACCAGGATTCCGGCGGCCAACGACAGGCCAAGCCCTTTCACCGTACCTGGCCCGGCGGTCTGCCCCAGGCTCCGGTACGACGCAGCGTTGGCAAGGGCGGCAAGTCCCAGCACTACCACCGCCGCGACCAGCCACGTCGGATTGCCGATCGGCTGCGACCAGTAGCCGATCCCCACGCCCAGGATGACCGCCAACACCGACGCAACCGGGAATGCGACTGCCAGGCCCGCGATCATGATCGCGTTCAGCAGCAAAATGTTGCCCACGTTCCACAGCAGCCCGCCTAGAAACGCGGAGCCTGCCTCCCGGCCTCCCGCTTCCACCAGCTGGACTAGGAACCCTCCCCCCTTCGATCCATGGGGGCCCAGGGTCGCTCCCAAGACAAACACTGTAAGCAGGGAACCGAAGGTGTAGTCAAAATAGAAATACTCAAGCCGCCAGCCCGGAAGCGCTTTCAGCAGGTTGGGCCATGATCCCCAGCACAGCATGGAGACGACAATCAGCAGCAAGGCTGCCAGAAACGTCTGTGGAATGAACACGTGCGCCTCAGGCGACTCGGTGTTTTTCGAACACTTCCGGTATGAAATCGGTGGATGCACCGGGAGTTTCGGGCAACTGCAACCATCCCTCGCGAATCTCCACCTGGTCTATCCAAAGCTTGCCCGCGAGCGGCACGTACTCCTGCATGGGAGAATTCTGGGTAGCCGCCACCAGATGCTGATGCACCTGCCCGCCATCGGCGGTGTGGGGGATCACGGGACAGTTAAAGCACAGCGCCATGTCCGCTACCTGCAGCCACTCGGTGATCCCCCCCACCCGCGTGACGTCCACCTGAATGATCTCCACAGCCTCTTCCATCAGATAGTCACGGAAGGCTTGCCGGTTATAAATGTGCTCGCCCAGGGCGATGGGAGTGTTGAGTTCTCTCGCCAGGATGCGGTGGGAGCGGACATCTTCGGGTGCCAGCGGCTCTTCCAGCCACCCAATGTGAAACTCCTCCAGACGCTTTCCCCACACCAGCGCCGTGTTCAAGTCCCAGGTCTGGTTGACATCCACCATCAAGTCAACGCTGTCCCCGAGCGCTTTGCGAACCCGTTTCACGCGGTCGTAATCTTCTCGCGGATCAGGCTTGCCCACTTTCATCTTTACGCCAGTCCACCCCTGATCAACCAGGCGCTTCAGGTGATCAACCATTTCGTCGACGGGTTTGTTGAGCCATCCGCCGTCAGTGTTGTAGGTCTTGATCTTCTTCTCTTTCGCGCCTCCCAGGACACGCCACAAGGGCTGCTGCATGGCTTTGGCCATCAGGTCCCAGAGCGCGACATCCACGGCCGCCATCGCCATAGTGGTAATTCCCTGGCGTCCGATCCAGTGCAGCGACGACCAGTAGAGTTCGTGCCAAAGTTGCTTGACGTAGAAGGGATCGCGTCCCATGAGCACGGGGGCGTAGTAGGTGGCAATGGCGCCATGAATCAGATCGTCCCCCGCACCCAGGGTAGTGGTGAAGCCGGTTCCGACCAGGCCGCTGTCGCTATGAATGCGGACTCCGGGCATCCCGACATGCTCGGTGGCATTGAAAGAGTCGGCGACCTTCCTGCCGAGTGGTACGCGCAATATGAAGGCATCAACCTTGATAATCTTCAAGAGGCTTCTCCTAGGGAACGCTAGTCAATTCCCAATACAACCACCTCGTAAGGAGCCAACTCGAGCGAAATCTGTGGAGCCAGATCGATTTCCTCCCGCTGACCTGCCAGCCGGAGCAGATGACCCTTGCCCGCCGCCTGATCCAACCCGAGCACGCTCCGCTTCTTCTGGTCTGAAAGGTTAGCCAGCACAATCCCGCGTTGTTTGCTCGCAAGATTACGGAAGGCGGAGACGATGATCTGGGGATCCGCAGCCACCTCTTTCACGCCGTCGTGGTCACGAAACTCCGCTTGGGCATAGTACGGTGCCGCGGCTGCCTTCAGCTGTCCCAAAGCTTTCAGGTGCTTGGCGAAATCTGGATAGCGGGATACGGTCCCGTCACCGCCATCCACGATCAGATTGACCAAAATCTTGCGCGCGAAACTGGCATTGGCCTGGTCGTAATTCAAGGCTTCGACGTCATTAGAGAATGGTGTCCAAGGGATGCTGTATGCCAGGATTTCCGCGTCGCCGGTCTGACTCCAGGTGTAGCCGCCATTTGCGTAAGGATTCACCAGGTCATTGAACCCTTCCATGATGAGGATCCCGTTGCCATACAGCTTCCGCAATCCACCCAGGAAACGCTGATAACCGGCCAGGTAGACCTTCTGCGGAGGAACTGGGTCCTCGCGATTGTAGGAGAGAAATGATTGCAGTCCTACGCTGCGAAGCAGGAGATTGCGGAAACCGTACTCATCCCTGAGCCGTTGCCCGTCGCGCAGCAGCATGTCGGTCGCGTGAGAGGCAGGATCGACGACGGCCCAGTAATGTGCGATGTATTCCTGATAGGGGTAATCGAAGGTATAGAAGGTATAAGCAGGGGGAAGCTGATTGGCTCCGCGACGGGTCTTTACCGTCCAGCGTTGGCCGAAATTTCGATATGGCTCCGAGGTGGTATTCATTACGGCCGGATGGAAGGCAAAGATCAGGTTCACGTCTTGTCCGGCGAGATTCGCAATCGCCGCCTTGAGGCCTGCCGCACCGCCGATTCGGGGATCAGCCAGTTCGGCGAACGGCGATTCATTCCCCGGGCCTTCGCGCTCTCGCCAGCCCTCAATGACCACGTCATGAATCGCCGCCTGCCCTGCGGCCTCGGCCAGCTTGGGCAGCTCGCCATATGTCCAATTTACGGTGTTGTCATCTTTTTTCAGTCGATAGGTTGCAAAACCGACACTTTGGTCAAAGTTCGATACCCGGTCAGGTCGGTTCTGCTGCCGATACCATTCCCGATGCTCGGCTGCGATGGTGTGCCAGTCCGAGCCGTGCACATGGATGACCACAGGCGGCGACTTCCAGGACACCGTACCCCCGATATGGGGATAGAAATTCCAGGCGATGTAAGGAAAATCGGGCGTATCCCAGGCGCTGGGGCTGTTGGCTTCCAAACCATTCGTGTTCAGAGATACGAAGGCATCGGCAGTTTCGGGCGGCCCTTGCACTTCGATGCCGATACTCTGGCTGGCATTGCCGAAGTTCAGCCAGCTGGTAGCCAGAAGCGCGGGATAAGGTTTCGCGTGCTCGCCCACCAGAATTTCTGGCGCACTGGAGAGCACACGCTGCGAGAGCGAGGGCAGAACCACTTGCGGCGGACTCCCGTGGGAGCTGCGCACCAGTCCATCAATCCAAGGAAACGTGACGTCGGTGACCTCATCCAGGCTGTGGTTGGTGACTTCGATGGAACTCAGAATGTGCTCATCCTCGAGGCGAAGCGTGACCGTTACCTCGATGGGCCGTTGCCCCTCAGGCACGTCCACCGTCCCCGCCTGAAAAATGTAGTTCTGCCGGGAGATCTGCAGGTTCTTGAACTTCACAGTGAGGGTTTCGCCGGAGACGTCCAGCGAAACCGGCTTCTGGTCCCACGAGTTGATGCGACGCGACAGATAGCCGGGTTCAGGTATGAGGAGCCGAAACAGCTTGGTACGCTTCAGGTCGTCAATCAACTCCGTGTTGCTGCGTTTATGGAGGATGCGCGTGATGGATCCATTCTGGGCAGACACTTCGACGCGGAGTGCACCGTTTTCCAGGACAGCAGGCGCATCTGCCGCGCTCAGGGGCATGGACAGGGACAGAGCCATCACCGAAAGTAGTATTAAGGATCGCAACCGACTCTCCTTATTATTGCGACTCAAAAACCAACACCTGCACGTCGTATGGGGCCAACTTGAGCGGAAACTCCGACGCCGCCGGCTCGTTCTCGGACCGGCCATCCAGGAAATAGTGGTGAGCTGCCCTGCTTGCGATCTCCGGCTCGGGTTTCAAGGTAACGTCCCGCGGCGTGGCTCCGGTGTTGATCGCGACGAATGCTGTGAACTTGCCCGCTGGCTCCCGGTAGGACTTCGCCATCACTTCCGGTGGGGCAGAAACCAGCGAGAAACCCTCTCCGTCGGAGAATTCGCCCTGATAAAGATACTTTGCAACCTCCTTCTTCAAGCCATGCAGATGCTTCAGGTGTTCCAGATAGTCCGGATACTTCGACAAATCATCGAAAATATCCAGGTATGAATTCATCATGAAGCACTGGTTGGCGTGTCCCCGGTCCGTTGCAATCGCTTTCGCCGGCATATTCAGCCAGGGCCAGCTGTAGCGTAGCGTGGTGAGGGAAGGAAGAATCAGGGCGCCGCCTTCGAAAATCCAGGTGGAATCTACGTACTGGTTCATCAGTTCGGACGGGTTTTCGCCTACCATGATCCCGGCCGGGTTGGCCTTCTTCACGATCTCCTCAGCCTGCGAGAAGTATTCCGACCAGCCCTGAGAGAAAGCGGCTTCGGGACGAAAGTTCTCCGAGTGGTCGCGGTAGCTGAGGAAATTCTTGTGGCCCTGGTCCATTTCGTAGCCGGTAAAGTGATAGTCCTCGACGAAGCGCCGGGCCTCGTCCAGCAAATACTTCTGGGCGTCCGAACTGGGGTCTACTTCGAACCACGAATCGTTGTCTTGATTGGTTGCAATCTGAAACGGCTCGAAGAACGACCAGCGCCCGTCTTCCACCGGCCCGCCCCAGCGGTCAATGGCCGTCCATGCATGCCCCATCTGGAGATGGCCCAAGTTCGTCTCGACCGTAACCGTGCCGTTGAACCAGGCCATCGGATAGGCCCCCAGCTCACGGGCTTTCAGTAGATTGCGCTGGAGCGATTCAATGCCACCGAATTCTTGGCGGGGATAGTTATTGTAGGACATTCCGGCAGGGCCAATGGCAGACCAACCGTAGATGATGAAGTAAGGGGCCCCGACCTCAACGCCTTGCTGGGCAATTCGCGGGATATCGTCAAACGAACGAATGCCCCGGCTGATCCAGCCGATGGACTCCTGCAGTTCCTTGGGAACTTTGGGACGCCGGATCCAGGGACGTAGCCAGTCGCGGTGCTGTTTGGCAATGCTGTGCCAGTCGCCGGAATCGAACTTGATGTACACCTCCGGGCTTTGCCAGGACTTCCCCGGACGCACCAGCGGGTACCAGTTCCAGGCGAATTCGTAGTCCAGGCGGTTGGCGGCGCGCAACACGGTGTCGCGGTACAAGCGCCGCTCGAAGGTCAGCTTTTGGAATTCGAAGTCCTTGGTGCGCACGTCAAACCCAATACCCTTCCCGTTGGCGACGTAGGCGAACCATGCTGTGGGAAGGTCCATCGGATAGTTGATCCCTTTGACCGGAATCTTGGGGTCGGTGAAGAACCACGCTTTGAGATCGAGCGGATCAAGGCTGTCAAATGGACTGTGCGTCGACTGGATCTCATTCGGGCTGAACACCAGGCGCAGCGGCCAGGTGGAGAAGGGCGCGCCGTATGGCATCTGCAAGGCTTCCGCTCCGTCGGTGCCCGGAGGAACGTCCACGACCGGAAAGACGATGCGGTCGATCGCTTGCTTGGAACCGTTCTCCAGCCGCAGGGAACAGACGAGGTTGTCCTTCTCGAGGCGAAACCCGAGCCGCGCCGAGATTTTGTAGCGTCCTTCTTTGGAAGAGAGCTCGTTGACCTGAAACTCGGCCGCGTCCGCTGTCCGCTTGGCAATGGTGAAGCTCGGGGCATCCTTGGCCGCCACGGTATGGCCTTCCCAATGCGGCAGGGGAAGTTGAACTTTGAACCATCCTGCCTGTGGGGTGGTCCCGAGGTACGACTGCTTGTCAGACTTTCGCTCGACGCTGACCAGCGAGCCATCGCGTGGGGAAAGAGCCACGCGCAGTTCCGAATTCTCCAACACGACTGGCTGCTGGCTCGGACTTACGGCGGCCAGCGATACTGCACCAAACCAGAGCAGCGGTAAGAGTTTGCACGCCCGCATAGGTTCGCCGAAATATCAGCTGGTGTACCCGCCATCCACGACGATGGTAGCTCCCGTCAAATAGGACGCTTCATCGGAAGCCATGGTGAGAATGATAGCGGCGATCTCCTGCGGCTCTCCGAAGCGCTTCAACATGCAGCGCGGCCCGAGAAATTTGTCTTCCGCCTCTTTACGGGTCATGTTCATCGTCTTTAGAAGGTCGACCATGGCCGGGGTATGAATCATGCCCGGACAGAGGCAGTTGACCCGAATTCCGAACGGTGCATAGTCATAGGCCATGGACTTGGACATGTTCACGATCGCGGCTTTGCTTGCGCTGTAATTGGTCCACCCCGTGGGCATGGCAACCAGTCCATTGATGGAAGCGATGTTGATGATAGATCCGCTGCCCTGTTTCTTCATGTAGGGCAACACATACTTGGTGCAGAAGCTGGTGCCCAGCACATTGACCTTAAGCACCGCTTCCCAGTCGGCGGCAGTTGCCTCTTCCACGGTCCGGTGATGGAAAGACGCGGCGTTGTTAACCAGGATGTCGATGCGCTTCCACAAATCCCCGGCACGGGACGCGATTCGCTTCGCGGCGTCTTCCGTCGAGACGTCCTCGGCCATCGGCTCCGCCACAGCGCCTTGATCTTTGATCTGGCGTGATACGTCCTTTGCCTTGTCCCCCAGCAGATCTACCACCAGGACCTTGGCCCCCTCACGGGCAAACTGCAGACAGGTGTGATGCCCGATGCCGGATCCGCCGCCGGTCACAATCGCGACTTTGTCTTTGAGCCTCATCAACCCCAAGCTCCTTCTCGACAGGAGTCGTGATGGAAAAGCGGCTCCACCAGGGCCCCAAGCGATTCTCTGCAGTTATCCGCTCGACCCGATCTGAGAAGGCCGGGACAGCGCGTCTTCATTTTCCATTAGCCCTTCCCGGCTCACAACCGCCGCTCTTGCCCGGCCAGGGTAGGTGCTCGGGAGCCTTCTCCTGCGTGAGGGCTCCCAAGCCTGACCTTATCGGCCCCAGCAGTTGCCCACTCAGAAGTTATACTTCAGCGCAAACTGCACCTGCCGGTTTGTTCCGAACCCCGCGTTGGTCGAAATCGTGCTGAAGGTCTGGCCAAACGTAGCCGGACTCGCGAGGTTCGCCTCCGGATTGGCGAACTGCGGCGTATTGAAAATGTTGAACATCTCCGCCCGGAATTCTAGTCGCTGCCTCTCGGTCAGGCGAAACATCTTCGAGATCCCGAAGTCGGTGTTATAGACCGCCGGTCCAGCCAGCAGGTTGCGGCGGGCGTCGCCGAAATGTCCAACCGGAGTGGTGAAAGCAGCGAGGTTGATCTGGTTGACCGGGACAGAATAGTCGGCGGGGCGCAAGGGAACGCCCGGCACGAGATCCGGCCTTCCCGTCGCAGACCCGTTGCCCACGGGATCACAGCCGCAGATCACCGTGATGGGGAGTCCGGAGCGCATGGTGGTGACTCCCCGGATCGACCATCCCGTTCCCAGCCACGCTGGGAAATGGCCCAGCTTCGGAACCTGGTAGTCGGTATAGAACACAAAGTTGTGGCGCACGTCGTAGTCGGCGGTGGCGTATTCTCCGCGCGTGAGATCAGCTGGGTTTTGGGCCTGCGCAGCGAAGGTAAGCGTGTTCTCATCGTGCGCATGCGACCAGGTGTAGTGCGCTCCAAAGGTGAAGGCGGCAGCCTGCCGTCTGAAGCTTGCCTGCAAGCCGTGGTAGTTGGCATTGCAGCAGGGGTTCTGCATCTGAATGCTGGCAAAGGCCGTGTAGGGGCGTAAGCCGGTTGTGGGGTCGATGGGGTTCAGTTCCTGTCCGTTACCGGCGGTCAAGACATGCAGGGCGCGGTTCCCGATGTAGCTCAACTCAAACACCATCGTCTTGCCGAGTCCCCGCTGCACACCGAGGTTCCACTGTTGCGTATAGGTTCCGCTCCAGTCCTTCTTCATGGCCCACAGCGGCAAGACACTCCCGCCGCCGAGGTTCGGAAACGGAAATCCCACGGGAGGGAATAGAGCGAAGCCATTCTGCCCAACGCCTGGGAGGTTGCTGGGAATGTACTGCGCCAGCGCCGGATTCAGGTTGGCAAAGAAGATACCGTAACCGCCGCGAAGGACCGTTTGCTGACTTCTATCGAGTGAAAGAGCGAACCCAAGGCGTGGGCCAAAGTTCGTCTTGGGCGCATCCAGCATGGGAGTGCCCTCCCTGTCCAGTGCCCCGGTGGCGGGATTGAAGTTGGCGACGCGGCCCTGCGATTCGGTAGGAGTGCTGTCGTACTGATAACGCAAGCCGGCATTGACGGTCAGGCGGGAGCTCACCTTGAAGTCGTCATTGACAAAGAACGCCCAGTAGGTCCCGCGCATGCCGACTCGCGGCCAACCTAGCGTATAAGCGAAAAACGGTGTATTGGTCTCGAAGCCGAAGGGCCCGCTGATGCCCAAGAACTGAACAAACTGCTGAAACAGCACTGCCTTGTTGTCCTGATTGCGGACGATCTGGGCCCCGAACTTGAGCTGGTGGCGGCCCCTCACCCACGACAGGGAATCATAGATCTGATAGGCGGTGTTATCCACCTGCAAGTCGAATGTCGAAGGACCAACGGTGGCCAAACCGCCGGCTCCGAAACTGAGGCCGCCGGCCACAAACGTCGTCTGGGGGAAGGCCCGAGCTTCCGGAGTGCCCGCTCCGGCCGGGTCGGAGGACAAGCGGTTGATGGCGAATGAGGCCTCATTCAGGAGTGTAGTGGAGATGGTCCGCGTGTAGCCCAATTTGACCAGATGCTTGGTGAAAGGAATGGGCCGGAACTGCCCGTCTGACACCCCAAAGAAACTCTTGGTAAACGAATTATCCCCGTTGTAGCTGAATGTGACACGATCCTTGGCGCTGGCTTGATAATCAATTTTTCCTGTCCAAGTGTCTTCGCGAAGCGAGTCTGAAACTGCTTCCGTGAAAAGGGCCAACCGGTTATCAACGGGGGACACCGCCCCGTTGGGCGATGGCATCTGCGCCACCACGGGCTGAAGTTCGGGTGCGAGCGTGGCGCGGTACGCACCGGTGAACACATACTGGGATAATGCGATTCCCGATCGCTGGCGGACGCCTTCGTAGTTGCCGAAGAAGAAGAGCTTGTCGCGGACAATCGGCCCGCCCAGCGAGCCGCCGAACTGGTTCAGGCGGAAAGCAGGTTTCTTGTCCGGCGCACGGTTGAAGTAAAGACGGGAATCGAGGAGCTCGTTGCGGAAGAATTCGAAAAGGCCCCCCTGGAAAGCATTGGTCCCTGACTTGGTGATGAAGTTGACTACCGCCCCGGTAGACTGTCCATATTCGGCGGAATAGGTGCCGGTCACCATGCGGAATTCGCCGACCGCATCCACACTGACCCGATTCACTCGAGCGTTGGTCAGATAGCCGCCACTGGCAAAGTCGGAATCGATCTGCGAAGAATCGCCGCCGTCCACCAGGTATTTCAATCCCGGCTGGAACAACCGGCCATCGGCTCCGCCATTGATCGTCGGTGGTGCCGAGGCTACCATGCCCGGCACCAACAGCATGAGATCGGTGACCGAGCGCCCATTGAGAGGCAAGTTCTTGGTCAGTTGCTCGTTGATCACGTCGCCCCGGGCTGAGGTGGCGGTCTGCACCAGCTCCGCACCCGACTCCACCGTCATCGTCTCCGTTACTTGGCCGGGCTGGAGGACGATCGAAAGGTTCAACCGATCCGCTACGCTGAGGTTGATCCGCTCCTGGCGATAGGTTTTGAATCCTGGTGCCGTCACCGTCACTCTGTACTTTCCTAAGGAGAGCACGGGCGCAATGAAGAAACCCGTTCCGTCGGTCGTCAGTTCAGTTCCCACTGACGTACCCATGTTTTGCAGAACGACCTTGGCGTTGGGTATGACAGCTCCCGATTGATCGGAGACTGTTCCCAGGATCGTCGCCTTATCGAGCTGGGCCAAACTGACGGTCGAAAGCGCGAAGATTGTAAGAAAGATCCCGAATCGCCTGAGCCGCATGTTTCCCTCCCCGCAAAGAACTGGTTCTGGTGTACGGTGTCGCAACGAGACTCGCCTCCTGCGGGACGGCCGAAGGCATTGCACGGCCTGCACGCGCCGTTGGAAGAGTGCTCTCCCGCAGCAAGTCTGGGTGTTCTGCAATACAGAACTTTATTCCACCATGAGGACAGACTGTATGACGTTGACCATGCCCTGTCAAGCGTTCGATTGGCATTGCCCGTCCCCTCCGGCCTGTGCCTGGCTTTGTCGAACTGCACCCCATAGCGGCAAGGCGTCCATTCCCTTGCGCCTCATCCGCGTCTCCGAAATCGGTAACTGGGCTGCGAATCGCGTGTTCTGTAATACAGAATCAAGTACCGAAATGCGGGACAAACTTATAAAACGCGGGAAGCTCGTGTCAAGAAGATTTTTTGCTTTTGCTCGCCCGGTTCTTTGATTCCGGTCTGAGTCCCAAGCCCGGTGGCGTGCCCGCTCCTAATTACTTGACGCCGGCAGTCGAAGCAGGCGGCCACAAGACATACCCGGACACATTGAGCCGGATGTGGTAGAGGGCCGGTCCCGCCGTGATGTAGAGCGTCTTCAGATCCGGGTCTCCGAACGCCACGTTGGTGACCGGCTCAGCCGCCACGGGAATGAAGTCAATCTGCTTCCCGCTGGGAGAAAACACGTAAACCCCGCCCGGCACCGAAGTGTCCTCAGCGGGGAGATTGGGAGTGTTCCGCCCGGCCGCGACGTAGAGGTTGCCCAGGCTGTCCAGACAGGCACCGTCGCCTCCGCGGCCGGTGCCAAAATCGTGAATCACCCGCCGGCCTCCAACCGACCCATCCGGTTTCAACTCGTAGGCGTAAACCTTGCGCGAGCCTTTGGGAGAGTCATTGTCGTCCACCACGTACAGAGTCTTCTGATCGGCGGACACAGCGAGGCCGTTGGGCCGCTCGACATCATCAATGATTCGCGTCAGGGTGCGGTCCGGGTCAATGCGATAGACCGCATCTTTGTCCTGCTCGAGGTCAGAGCGGTCGAGGTAGCGCGGATCGGTGAAGTAGATACGGCCTTGCGCGTCTATATCAAGGTCGTTGGGACTGTTTAGCCGCTTGCCGTGGTAGCGGTCGGCGAGGACAGTGATCGTCCCATCCCTTTCGGTTCGTGTTACGCGCCGGTTTCCTCCGTCTCCGTTCCCTTCCGCAGCCAGCAGGCGCCCGAGCTGGTCGAACGCCAGGCCTGCTGCCCGTCCCGCCGGGGCACGAAATACTTCCGGGCCGCCGCTGAACAGACTTCCGCCGCCGCCGGGCTTCAAGCGCATGATGCGGTTACCTACGATCTCGGTGAAGTAGACGCTACCGTCTTCGGCATAGACTGGCCCTTCCGTAAAAGCCAGAATGGCGGAGGTCTCGACTTTGGCGGCAGGGGAGCGCAACGGCTCTTCTGCAGCGGTGCCCATGGACAGGGTCAGTAAGAAAACGACCAGAACGGCACCCAGGCACAATGGGAGGTGTGGTTGGTGGAAGTTATCGGCTCTCATTAGTTCTTGTCTCCAAACCGAGTGGGCCGGACCTGGCTCTGCCCCTCATTTTTCTGCCTGCTGATTCCGCGGCATCAGGTTGCTGACCTTGCGCCTCATGGCCTCGTGGTGCACCCGACTTTCGCCGTAGGCCATGTCTTCTTGTGGTGGATCGGCAAGCTCAAAGTTGCCGTACTCGTCCTGGCCCCGGACCAGTAGAACCAGCTCACGCTCGGATCCGGATTGCACCACGTCCGGCGAAATGTACCGTACCGCGAGACCGATTCGATCCACCGCAGATCGGTTTGGTCCCGAACCGTGAACCACGCCGATGTGGTGAAGGGAAAACTCACCCGGACGCAGAGGCAGGTCCACGGCCTGCGCTTCGTCCACCGCTACCGCGATTTTCTGGCCGCGCGACAACATATTGTCCGGGGCGTAGGTCTCCCGCTGCGGCAGCAAAGGCGGCCTATGGCTTTCCGGCAGCACGCACAGACACCCGTTCTCTGGAGTGCTCGCGGAAAGCGCGATCCAGGCGGTCGTCACATTGGCCGGCGACAGGCCCCAGTAGGTCGCGTCCTGGTGCCAGGAGACATAAGCTCGATCTCTGGGAAACTTGGGGAACCAATGCGAGTTCCACACCAGGATGTTGGGACCAAGCACCGACTCGACGGCATCCAGCACGCGAGGGTGGGACACGATGCGGTACACCCATTTCAGGAAAAAATGAGTCTCGGCCAGATAGCCGACCTTCTCGCGCGGCAACAGATGCTTCAAGCGCTCCTCATTCTCCTTACATATAAGCGAGGAACTTCTCTCCCAGGTCCCGTGCCGCTGCCTCGCCGAAGGCAACCGGAGGTAGTGGTATCCCCGCTCCCCGTACCGCCGCTGCTGTTCAGGGGTCAGCTTCGTACTCTGGTTTTGGATCACCGACATGCCCCTCGACATCATGAGTTGTCTCCTTCTGCCCTGGTGGAGCAGGCTGCCACAGCACAATCTCTCCGGCTGCAAAAACGAGCCCCAGGGCTGCGAGAACCCCGATCCCCAGGGCGATAAAGACGGGTTCGTAGCCCACGCGATCGACCACCCGTCCGATGAGTAGCTGGGAGATCGCGGCGGTCAGCGTTCCCACCGCGCCCGTAATTCCATAGAGGACAGCGACGTGCTCAGGGGGTATCACTTCCGTGATGGCGGTTTGCAGATTGCCCGCCCAGGAGAAGACGCCAAACAGCGCAATACTCAAAGCCGCCAGCGCCGCCATCTGGCCGTCCAGGTAGTAGGTGGAGACGGTGCAGGCGCCGAGCAGGGCGGACGGAACCAAGACCGCCTTGCGGCTGCCGTCGAGACTGACTCCCCTCCTAACCAGCGCGCTGCTGATCCAGGTTCCGGCCAACGCGCCGGTGTCGCCAAAGAAGTAAGGAATCCACAGGTAGCGTCCCACCGCAGCCAGGTTGAATCCTCGAACCTCCTGGAAGTAGCCCGGTATCCAGAAAAGGTAGAAGAACCAGATTGCGTCCGTGATACTGCGCGCAGCCAGCAGGAATAAATACTTCTTCTGTCGGACCGCGCGCCAGATGGAGGTTTCAACCTGGCCGCCACGGCGGGAACCGGATGGTTGCTGCCTGGCCGGGATTGCCGTGGTTCTGCCGAAAAAGCGTTCCGCACGCGCCTGCAAGAACAGCCATGGTGGCAAGAGCAGGAACCCCAAGGCTCCGGTGACCAAGAACGCGGCCCGCCATCCGAAGCGGAGAGTGATCGCAGCTACCACGGGCGGAGCCACCAGGCTCCCCACGCTCAAACCGCAGAGCAGAATGCCCACTGCCTTGGCGCGATTCGAAGTGGGAAACCAGTCGGAAACGCCGCGCATGGCGGTGGGATAGAACCCGCCTTCGGCTGCGCCCAACAAGCCGCGAAAGGCGCACAAGCTGGCCAACCCCTGGGAAAGCGCCTGCAGTACACTCGCGGTGGACCAGGCGATGACGTTGACCACAAAGCTGCGGCGGCATCCCAACCAGTCGGCCACTTCTCCGCCGACAACGTAGAAAATCATATAGAGGAGCAGGAACGCATGAATCACCAGGCCGTAGTCGCTGTTGGAAAGGGAGAGACTGTGGCGCACCTGGGGCATGACCACTCCCAACACCGCACGGTCGAGATAATTCAGCACTGACCCGGCAAACAGAACAGCCAGCAGCAGCCAGGCCAGCCGAGACCGCATCGTCGCTTCCTGTGGGGGGAGTGCGGGGGAAGCAGGCTGCTGCGCGTGCCCGCGGGGTGGATCCGGAACGCCGGATTGGTGAAGTCTGGTCAATTGGGAAATGTAACTACGGTACGCACGCCGCTCCCTTCAAAGGGAGGGGTCCGACGAACAGATGCTCCAGGGCTACTCTCTGCTTCACGTTGTTCTCCACCGCACAATCGTTCAGATTGGAAGGCAAACACCAGAGCCCAATTCATCGTCGAAGGCAGGCGCCGGGCGGCCTCGTTTCTCCAGCGCAAGCGGATGTCCGCGGAAGTCTCACCCCGTACGCCCAGGTTGTACACCGTATCTTCGTGTCCTTGTGACCAGGCCGCCCGGCCCAGCCTCCCCGGCCAGCCCAGCGTGGTTTCATCACCCGTGCCCAGCGTGATGGAGTCGCCGGTAAAGCAAATGCGGATGGCCGTCACTGGCTCTCGCTCGATCCTGCGATTCTGGGGTTGTCCCGTATAACAGAACACGTTACCGCAATACGGAAGCTAAGATATAATCGTCTCTCTTTGCCGTTTGTCAAGAGAATCTGCGGTCGAAATTAGGCCGCTGGTCGCGACTGTCTCTCTGGGGTTGAGACACCATGAAGCTTTATCGGACAAAATGGGGGCCGGTTCTGGAAGCAGATGGTCGGCTCTGCGGTCTTGGCACTGACCTCAGCAACGAATGGTGGGACTCTCTGGCCGGGCGGGATGATCTTTGCGAATATTTGTCGCAGGGTCTCGGGAAGGCACGGGACACCAGCCCGAACGTGCTCGGTCACTTGTTGGCTCCGATCGGAAGCCAGGAAGTATGGGCAGCGGGAGTGACGTACCATCGCAGCCGGGAAGCTCGCATCAAGGACTCTCAACTGCTGGGCGGCAGCGATTTTTATGATCGGGTCTACGATGCGGATCGTCCCGAGCTTTTCTTCAAAGCCACACCTCATCGAGTGGTCGGGCCGAAAGCCAAGATTGCGATTCGCGATGACTCAACCTGGTCGGTGCCTGAACCTGAGTTGGCTTTGCTCATCACGCCCAAGGGCACCATCGTCGGCTATACGGTCGGAAATGATGTGAGTTCGCGCAGCATTGAGGGTGAGAACCTGCTGTATCTGCCCCAAGCCAAAATCTGGGATGGCTGTTGTGCTCTGGGGCCCTGCGTGCTGGTCTCGAAGGAGCCGCCGCACTCCTCGACGGAAATCCGCCTCGAGATCATTCGCAACGGAGAACAGGCGTTTATCGGCGCCACCACTCTCGCTCAGATGAAACGGGATCCGGCATCCCTTGTCCGATATCTGTTCCGAAACAACAGCTTCCCCAGCGGATGCTATCTGCTCACCGGAACTGGAATTGTGCCACCCGACGCGTTCACCCTAGTGGCCGGGGATGAGGTTCGCATCACAATCAGCGACATCGGGACGTTGGTTAACACGGTTGGCTAGAGGAACCACTAGATATCGTTTTGGGTGACGGAACGGTTTGACGATCGACTCCCATCAACACTTCTGGCGGTATGACCCAGGCAGAGATAGCTGGATGACGCCGGAGATGTGCGTCCTCAGGCGAGACTTCATGCCCGATGATCTCTTGCCAATCTTGAAGGCAAACCGCATGGACGGCTGCGTGGCGGTTCAGGCGGATCAATCGGTGCAGGAGACGACCTTTCTGCTTGAACTCGCCAGGACGCATCGCGAGATCAAAGGAGTCGTCGGCTGGGTAGACTTGTGTGCAGACGATTTGCCCCGGGATCTCGAGCGCCTTTCACAATTCGAAAAGCTGCGCGATTTCCGCCATATCGTACAGTCGGAACCCGACGATCGTTTCCTGCTCAAGCCGGCATTCTGCCGCGGAATCGGTAATCTCGAAGGGTTCGGGTTTACCTACGACATTCTTATCTATACGAAACAATTGCCCGCCGCCATCGAACTGGTGGCCAAGTTTCCGAGGCAACGTTTCGTCCTCGATCACCTGGCCAAGCCGCACATTCGCAGCGCTGAGTTAACTCCCTGGAACCAGCACATTCGGACGCTGGCCTCCGGTCCGAATGTCTATTGCAAAATATCTGGCCTCCTCACCGAGGCTGACTGGCGCAATTGGCAAAACCGTGATTTTACTCCTTATCTTGATGTCGTCTTTGACGCATTCGGCTGCGCGCGCCTCATGTTCGGATCGGATTGGCCAGCCTGCTTGCTGGCCGGCAGCTACAGCCAGGTCGGTGAGGTGATTCGGACGTACACCTCAAGCCTTTCCCTTGACCAGCAGGCGCAAGTTTTTGGCTTGAACGCACTCGATTGCTATCGCTTGAAAGGCGACGTATGAATCTGCAGTTGGACGACAAAATGATCCTGATCACCGGCGGTGCGAAGGGTATTGGGGCGGCGATAGCCCGCGGAGTGTGCGAAAAAGGAGCTATCGCGGTGCTCGTTGATAAGGATACGGCTGCGGGAGAGGCTCTGGCCGGCGAGTTGGTAGAGCGCCGCCACCGCTGTTTTCTCATCTCGACCGACCTCACCGCAGCCGAGAATTGCCGAGCCGTAGACCAAACCGTCCGCGATTTCAAGAGGCTTGATGCGCTCGTGAACAATGCTGGAGTCAATGACCGGATCGGACTCGAGCACGGCAGTCCGCCAGAATACTTGGATTCCCTGCGGCGCAATGTTCTGCACTATTTCAACATGGCACACTTCGCGGTGCCGCACCTTAAGCAATCTCGCGGAAGCATTGTGAACATCGGCTCGAAAGTCGCGCTCACCGGACAAGACGGGACGTCCGGCTACGCCTCCGCCAAGGGCGCAATTCTGGCCTTAACTCGAGAGTGGGCCGCTGAGTTGTTGCCTTACGGCATACGAGTGAATGCCGTTCTTCCCGCCGAGGTTATGACCCCGCTATACCAGCCGTGGCTCAACTCGTTTCCGAATCCAGAAGAGAAACTGAAAATGATGGTCTCCAAGATCCCCCCGGGGAAACGAATAACCACTCCGGAAGAAATTGCCGCGATAGTAATATTCCTGCTCTCGCCGGGCGCAGGGCACATTACCGGCCAGCATCCGCATGTAGATGGCGGATACGTCCACCTGGACCGCGACCTTACTTAAAGGAGGCTACCGGTGAGTTCATCGGCGTCAATCACCGAACGGCGATACCTGCTGCCGTTCATCCTGGTCACCAGTTTGTTCCTCTTATGGGCAATCGGTGTCAATGTTAATGACATTCTGATCCAGCACCTCAAGAAGGCGTTCAGCCTCAGTGACTTCAGATCTTCGCTTGTGCAGTCGGCCTTTTTTGGCGGTTACTTTCTCGCCGCGCTGCCGGCGGGCTGGCTGATGCAGCGTTTGGGCTATAAGAAGGGAATTCTGACTGGATTGCTCCTGTACGCTTCTGGCGCCTTTCTGTTTATCCCCGCAGCTTCGATTCGGGTGTACGCATTCTTCTTGCTCGCCATTTTCGTGATGGCCTGCGGCGGCTCGTTTCTGGAAGTCGCGGCCAACCCCTATATCACCGTGCTGGGCCGGGAGGAATCTTCCGCGCGGCGGCTCAATTTCGCACAGTTCTTCAATTCTGTCGGGGCGGTGATGATCGTCTTCTTTGGCGCTCGATTCATCCTTTCCGGCATCGAGCACACGCCCGCCGAACTCGCCGCCATGACTCCTCAGCAGTTGCTCAATTACCGCATCCTGGAAGCTAACATGGTAAGGGGCCCTTACCTGGTGATTAGCGCCATATTTCTGTTTGTTGCCATCCTTATTTATTGCGTGCATCTGCCGGAGATTCGAGAAAGCGAACCAACCCAAGCCTCTCCAACCGCGGATGTGAAGTTGAGAGGAATCTGGCGGTTCTCGCACCTTCTCAAAGGAGTGGTGGCCCAGTTCTGCTACGTCGGCGCCCAGGTCGGGGTGGCAAGTTTCATGATTCGCTTTGCCGAATTTGCGGTTCCTGGCACCCACGAAAAAGTGGCGGCGCGCTATCTGCAACTTCATGTACTCGGCTTCATGCTGGGGAGACTGGCGGGTTCGGCGATGATGAAGCAGGTTGCCCCCGCCAGACTGCTGGGCGTGTTTGCTGGCAGCGCACTGACCTGCCTCACCATCGCTCTGGCCGCCTCGGGGAGCGCTCCGGTGTGGGCGCTTGTGTTTCTCGGCTTCTTCCATTCCATTATGTTTCCCACGATCTTCGCTCTCAGTCTGAAAGGTCTGGGTCCATATACCAAGCTTGGTTCTTCCTTGCTGGTGATGTCCATCATTGGGGGAGCGGTCTATCCCGCCATGATGGGGCTGGTGTCCGATGCGGGAAACATTCAGAGGGCATTTGTCCTCCCGCTGCTTTGTCACGCTTTCATTTTCTACTTCGCAGTTCGCGGGTACCGGCCTGCCCCGGCGGTGCAGCCGGCGTAGTGTTGAGATCAGTCTGCGAATGAGGCTCGGGGCAGGCACAAGCCCGATGCAGGCGTTCTCAGGTCAGTTGCTCGGCCGTGCCGCCTGCAGGAGCGGCAATACCACATGGTCAATCCCTTCATCTGTCAGCTCCGGGAGTTTGACCTTGCGATACAGGCTCCAATGCTCCACCTGCTCGACCGTGCGGCCGGGAAGGACCTTGCTCAGCGGGCTCAGAGTCTCCATCTCGAGAAATTCATGGTTGGTAAAGGTTTCGAATGAACAGCCAAAATCCGGATAGGCCTCGGCAGGCTCGGCCTTCGCTTGCTTAAGAAACGCTTCTTCGTTCAGCAGATACATAGACCAGGTATCCGGGTTAAACATTCCCAGCTTCTGCGGCTCCGGGCTGCTCGCGTCCTGCTGCAGGGTCAAGTATTTCTTGGTGAACGTCCAGCGTTTGTCGGCAAGATCCGTGTACGCCCACATCACCAGTGGATTGGTCGGGGCCAGATGCGTCGGGTGTTTGCCGCGCGGCGGGAACCCCGTGATCTCCAGGCCCCCAGGAGCCATCATCGTGAGCACCCATGCGGAAAACTCCAGAGGGAAGACGTTTTGATTCGTAATGCGATGGGAGAGCGTAACAGTTGCACCCTCGGGCGCCATACTGACTTCGATCTCTTTTTGCAACTTGGTAAGCGGTTCGACCCTAGCTCGAGCAACTAATCCCGTCGGAGTGAGAATGACCTCGACGGGTGCATTATCCGGCGCCCAGGTGGCCACTGCGTCTTCCGGGGCCTTCCATACCCGATCGCCTCCGCGCAGCTGAAACTTCTCCTCGCCACCTTTACCGAGCTGGTCCGCGAATTCCTTAAGCAGGTTCTGGCCGCCCACGAAGCCGAACCGGATGATCCTGGGACCGACATCGGCCGTCACCACCAGCTCTATATTTCCGTTGCTGACCCGATAGCAGTTTCTCCAGCCCTTGTATTCGATTTTTTCTACTCTTACCGCGGCTTGAAGCTGTCCCGCAAACATCCCGAGAAGAACAACCAGGAATAGTGAGCGAAGCATAATTTCCTCCAAGGCGAAGAGCAACCGTTGCACCGGGGTTGACTATCTCACGTTCGATCCTTCCTAGGCCGCAGACCGTGCCAAGGTTATTACGTTTTCAATTCCAGAAACAGCCCTTGTCAAGGATCGTGTCCGAGACTCCTGAGCCACTCGCGCTCAGCGATAGCTGTACGCGCGATACTGGAATGCGCTCCAGGAAGTTCCCGGCATGACTTCGAGCCGAATCCTGACTTTCCGTTTTCCAGCAGTAAACTTGCCAGGGACTTCAAACTCATCTTCGAGCCACGCCAACCGAGCGTGCCGGGGTGGCGCATACCATTCGCCAACCTTCTGGCCGTCCACAAAGACCTGTGCCGCTTCCCTGGGGGCGATGAGCAGCCTAGGTCGCTTGTCCATCTCCTGGCCGGCAATATCCGCGGATGCATAGTCCAGCATCCGGCGGAGCTCCAAGCCCTGATTGGCTGCCGGCACCGAAACCGTAAATTCAATGGCGCCCCGGACGCGCTGGCCGCACGCGTGAACCGTTTCGCTGAGGCTCTCATGGGTCGCACCCTTCAAGTCGGCCTTGTAGGCATTGGTGAAAACAATCTGACGATCGCCTTCGAAGGGTAAGTCGCGGCAACCCTTCCAACTGATCTTGCTGGGGAAGTAGGCGTGGGACTGCTCGCTCCGCAAGTCACCTATGGTTAGCTGATCGGTGAACTCCAAGGCGGGTGTATCCACCTGGTAGTAGAAAGCAGTGCCTGAATAGTCCGTGGGGAGGTTCCCTTCCGGCCCATGCTCCAACGCGAAGCGGAACGAGCGGTAATAAGGAACCAGGTCGGTCAAGTGAAAGCGAAACATCACCGTGTGGTCCTGTGAATCGATATCGTGCACGGGGTAACCATTGGCGGGGAAGGAAAACACCTTGTCCATCGTGCCGACGTCGTACCAGCCCCCCATGAAGTAATCCTCGGTGCCGGTACTGCCACCGTCGAATGTCCGCTTGTCGTCGAGGTAGAAGCGCGCGTCACCCTCCAGGTGCCAGCGCTGCGCCTGGCCGCGCTTGCCGGGGTCGTAGTTGATGGAGGACATGACTACCACCGCCCCCACGTAATGCCCGTGCCCACGAGTTTCAAGCACAGTGTAGTCGTGATAGGGCAGGGTTGGATTCTCTTCCCGCCACCGCGCGTGGAAGTGCGCGCTTGACGGCGCCGGCCTGCCAGCTACGCTGTGCACTGCCACTTTGACGCCAGACAGCAGCGTGTCCGATTCGTTCACCAGCTCGAGGCGCGCCGATTGGAAGAACGGCATGGGAAAGAAGTTGTAGAAGCCGTCCCTTGTAGCTCCCACAGGCAGCGACCGAGTTTCCACCCTGCCAAGTTCGACAGGGCCGGTTTTCGAGGCGAGGGGAGTGAACCCATAACGCGGGGTTGCTCCAGGAGGATCAGGAACCGGCCAGTACCCTGTGCCAAAGAACGGACCGAGCGGCGAGTTGACTGAGGGTTCCAGCTCGCCATCCCAGTACGCTTTTATTTTCACTTGCCGCAGAGCCTGATAGCTGAGCTGGCTGAGCTTTAGATAGATCGCGGTAACGGTGCCCGGCGCGGATGATGTCCAAATCGGCACAATCGCCCCGGCCGGCAGCTCGAGCTCACGAGTCACGGATCTTGACGGGCGACGATCCAGCGGTTGGCCGACTGCCGCCCAGCGTTCCAGGGCGGGTCCCAGCTCCAGCTTCGGCGTGAAGGCGTTGACCCCTGTGCCTCGAGAAAAACTGTGATAATAGATTTCATAAAACAACATCGGTCCGCCTTTGTCCGTGGATATCTTGATGCCATCTTCCGAACAGATCGGCACAAAGCTCCAGGAGGAACCATGGCCGCCGCGCTCGTCCTGAACGAGCGGCGGCAGGAAGGGCGCGCGCTTTCCCGAGTACAGGTCGCCAAAAGGCAGGAGATAGGTTGCCTGCTTTCCGCCCCGCCGGGTCTCGATAGCCAGGTCCCCGTCGAAACCCAACTCATCCGTGAATACGTTGACGCGGGAAGCCCAGAAGAGTTGCACGCAACTCGGACCTCGAGTGTCGAGGAACACGTAACGTCCATTTTCGACATGCTGGTTACTGAACTCTGCGTTGAATCCATCGCTGTTTCCGCCGGTTACATCCTGACTGCCCACCGAGTGAAACCAGACCCCGCGGCGCAGCAGTGGCAGACGATCCAGTTGGGTGAGGGAATCCAAACCGATCGGAACGGAGGGACTCTCCTGGGCGGCCGCAACTTGAATGCAAGACACGATTACCAGCGCCAGCCAGGTCCGCAGAGTTGCGCCCCTGGTGCCCAGGGGGATGAAGTTGCCGAGGAAGCAGACCGGGATCGCGGTCGCGGGCGAAGATTCAAAGTATGCCATATGGCAGAAGTCCTTTCCACGGAGCGCGCTTGACAGTATTCCGGCGCGCGCATAGAGTACCGCATTGCAGGAAGATATTCTGACATACAGAACAAGGCAAGACGAATTTCCTGCTGGCCGGGGGTCGTTGAAGGAAGGCCTGAATCGCTGTTATCCGGGAAAATAACCTTGTTCAAGCAAACGGAAAACACCATGTACGAAGCCAAATTCCCTGCCGAGCACGCAGCTATACCCTTGTGGTGCTGTGAAGACCTTTACTGGGAGGATTTCGAGATTGGCCAGCGCCTTCGCACCATCAGGCGCACCATCTCCGAAGGCGAAAGCATGGCCTTCAACACCCTCGTTGTGGACCTGCATCCCTACGTGGCCGACGAAGTCTTCGCAAAAGAGGAGGGCCTGTTTGGGCGCCGGCTGGTGGCCGGCGCTTTCGTATTCAGCGCGGGGATCGGACTGGTAGCCACGAACTGGCTGCAGGCCTTTTCCTACGGCTATGATCGCCTGCGCTTCATCAAGCCAGTGTTCATTGGCGACTCGATCTACACCATCCGCACAAACTTGGCGAAGGAGCCGAAATACCCGGACCGGGGCCTCACGCGCGCCAAGTACGAGGTGTTCAAGAACGAGGGCGAGCTGGTGCTCTACTGCGAGCACCTTCAGACCGTGCTCTATCGCGATCCCGCGAAGATCCAAGCCACTCGGCAGGCCCAGCGATGAACGGGCGGCCGATCTTGACCCTGTCGGCCCACGGCGTACTGTGAGTGAACCTACGACACTGCACGGGATAGCATGGGACCATCCCCGGGCGCGCGACCCGCTGGAGGCCGTTGCTGCGGAGTGGTCCGCGCAGCACGCGATCGCGGTCAAGTGGGACGCCCGGACGCTGAAGCAGTTTGAGGATCAGCCCCTCGAGGAACTCGCCACGGCTTACGACCTGGTTCTGATTGACCATCCCTTTGTCGGCTTCGCGGCGACCTCGGACCTTATCGTGCCCGTCGATGACTGGGTGGGCCCAACTTACCTGGAAGACCAGGCTGCCCACAGTGTCGGACCCAGTTATCCGTCTTACGGGTGGGGCAGGAAGCAGTGGGCACTCGCTATTGACGCGGCCTGCCAGGTCAGCGCTGTACGTGAAGATCTGTGGGCTGGCGCGCGTCTGGGCTCACTCCCCGACACATGGGAACTGGTTGCCGAACTGGCTGCGGAATGCAGCGGAGGTCCCCATCAGATTGCGCTTCCGCTCAGTCCAAACCATGCGTATTGCGCGTTTCTTTCCGTCGGGGTCAGCTTGGCCGGAAGGGATTTCTGGCCGATGGGCAGACCCGTGAACCGAGCCGCCGGCCTTCAGTCACTGGAGTTCCTACGCCGGTTGGCGAAGCTAGTCCACCCCGGATCCCGCATTGATGACCCGATCGCGATGTCGGACCGCATGTCTCAATCCGACGCCATCCTCTATGTTCCACTGATGTTCGGCTACTCGAATTACTCGAGGCCGGGATTCCGGCCGCATCGGCTGAGCTTTCACAACGCGCCCCGCCAGTCGTCCGGAATACTAGGGTCGGTTCTCGGCGGGGTCGGTCTTGCGCTGTCGGCGCGCTCGGCGCATCGGGATTTGGCTGCGGACCTGGCGCGGTATCTTGCCGCCCCCGAAGTGCAGTCGGGGTTGTACGCCCGCGCCGGCGGTCAGCCCGGTCATGCGGCCGCGTGGATTTCTCCTGTCGTGAATGAACAAACGCGAGGTTTCTTTGCGGCAACGCGCAACAGCATGGAGCAGGCTTTCGTTCGCCCGCGAGTGCCCGGCCACCGCAGCTTTCAGCCTCTTGCAGGTGAAGTGATCCACCAGTGCATTTGGTCGGGAAAGCTCTCTGCCGAGGCTTGCCTCTCTGAGTACGGGCGGCTGGTCGAATCACTCCTGCCGGATTGGCTTGCTGCGGAGCCGAAGTCCTGACGAAGAGGAGTTATGGGCCATCACACGCATGACGCTGCCGGACCGCTGTCCGGCATACGAGTTCTGGATTTCACTGCCCTTCTGCAAGGGCCGCTCGCCACCCAGATCCTGGGTGACTGCGGCGCCGATATCTTAAAGCTGGAGAAAAAGGGTGGGGAGTGGATGCGTCAATGGGGGATTTTCATGACGCGTACCCACGGCGAAACCGATGCCTACCTTGCATTCAATCGCAACAAGCGCAGCGTGGAGGTGGATCTGCATGATCCTGAGGATCGAAAGCGGATTCTCGAACTCGCTGAGCAGGCCGACGTCGTGGTCGAAAACTTTCGCCCGGGCGTTATGGAACGCGCAGGCCTTGGCTACGAGACGCTTCGCCAGAGGAATCCGCGACTGATCTATGCGGGCGCTTCGGGATATGGACGAACCGGTCCGTACGCGAACCGGCCCGGACAGGACTACCTCGTGCAGGCACTCACCGGCGCGATGTGGCTTACCGGCCGGCGCAACGATCCGCCGCTGCTGTTCGGCGTGGCAATCGCCGATCAGTTTACGGGTCTGTATCTTGTCATCGGGATCCTGGCCGCGCTCCAGCACCGCAACCGTACCGGCGAAGGGCAGCGCGTCGATGTCGATCTGCTGTCCTGCATGATGGCCGTGCAGCAACAGGAGATCACCGTATTTCTCAACCATCATCAGTCGATGGAGCGCCCGGGGGAAAACATCGGACATCCGGGCGTTACCGGGCCCTGCGGAGTGTATGCCACCTGCGACGGATACCTGATGCTGGCGATGTTTCCGTGCCCCAAGCTCGGCCAGATTCTGAAGGTGGACTGGTTAGCGCAATACGATACCAATGAGAAAATGTTTGCCGCCCGAGACGAGATACACAAACGGCTTTCAGATCACTTCGCAACTCATCCGACTGCCTACTGGATGGATCTGCTCTCGGCCAACGATGTGTGGTGTGCGCCGGTCCAATGCTATGCCGACCTGGAGCACGATCCGCAGGTCGCGCACAAGCAGCTGATCTGGGAAGTTCCTTACAGTGACGGCACTGCGACCTACCGCACCGTCGGGTCTCCTCTTACCTTTTCTTCCGGTTTCGTCGGTGTGCGCCGCAGTGCGCCCCGCTCGGGAGAGCACACGGCTGCATTCGTGCAGCGCAGCCTCTGGAAGAACGACGCCGATGACTGAGCCAGCGTGTTCGTTCGGTCGTTCAGTCCACGGCCTAAGCAAGAAAATGGCATTTTTCTTTCCGGGATGGAGCCTTGCAAGGAGGATTTCACGCCGTACTCCGTTGTTACTTGGTTGGTCCAGCTAGCTTAGCTAGCAGAGGCGCGCGGAAAAAGGGAAGTAGGGACACAGGCGAACGAACATCCGACCCCAAGTTTGTGCGTTGCGGATAATCGACGGCGGGGGCGCTTGGCATGCAACGAGAGGAGTTGCTGACGAAGCGCAAGATTTTCCAGGACGAGGTCCCTGCGCGAACCCAAGGCGTTGACAATCCAGCCGATGAGGACTCAACCAGCACCACTGGCTGGCCCAGCGCATGCGGTTTCACGGCGAGCTGCTAAAGCTGGGCTTCAATGTATCGGAGCCAACGGTCTCACGCTGGCTGCGACCGGCGCCGAGGAGTCCGGATGTGGGCAAGCGTTGGCTGACCTTTTTTTGCGGAACCATCGCGAGGCCATTGCCGCAATGGACTTTTTCACCGTCCCGACCCTCACGCTTTGGTGTTCTTTACTGCTTCTTTGTATAGATTAGCAGCCGACACTCGTGCCGCGCGCAGCTTAGCGGCCATATTGACCAGGTCAGCGAGAGATCCAGCCTTCATCTTCTCCATCACTTTGCCACGGTGCGCCTTAACCGTGATCTCGCTGATGCCGAGTTCGCCAGCAACCTGTTTATTCAACAGGCCGGAAACCACTAACGCCATAACTTGCCGTTCGCGAGGAGTGAGCGACGCGTAACAGTTCCGGAGTTCCTGTATCTCCGCTTCGCGGCTAAGAGCCATGCGGCTGCGTTGGAGCGCCTGCCGAATGGCGTTCAGCAGCACTTCATCACTGAAAGGTTTCGTTAAGAATTCAACCGCGCCGGCCTTCATGGCTCGGACTGTCATCGGGATATCGCCGTGCCCTGTGATGAAGATGATCGGCATGTCGGTCCGCTCGGCGGCTACACGCCGCTGCAGTTCTAGGCCGTTGAGGCCCGGAAGAGAAATGTCCAGGATGAGGCAGCTTGGAAGAGCAGCTCGCGGATGATCGAGGAATCCTTGTGCGGAGCAGAAGGTCTCGGCGTGCCAGCCTTCATTCTGGATCAACAGTTCCAGCGACTCGCGCACCGACACATCGTCATCAACGACGAATACGATCGGTGATGCGGGCTGCATGAGCGCCGACCCCACTTGATAGCTGAGTGGCTGTGCAAGGCTCATAGTATATCCCCAAGATCCTTGAGAGCGGAGGATCGTTCAGTTCACCTGAACGGCCGCATTGAGCGCCTCAAGCAAAGCCGTGTCGCTGAAGGGCTTGTACAGGAAGCTCACGGCTCCTTGCTGGAGCGCTTGCTCCCGGATGGCTTCGTCCTTCAGGGCGGTGATGAAGATGACCGGAACTCTTTGTCCACGACGCCTTAATTCCTGTTGAAGATCAAGTCCAGTCATGCCCGGCATCGCTACGTCGAGGATCAAGCATTTTGTTTGGCCGACGCTGTCGGATGCCAGGAATTCTTCTGCCGATGAGAACGCACGCGCAGCAAAACCGAACTCCCTCAGTAAGTCAGGCAGCGACTCGCGCACCGATTCATCATCATCAACTACGGATAGAAGCGGACGTTCGGTGGCGATGCTTCGCTGATGGAACTCCATGACAAAATAATGCTCGACTCCATAAAGGGCGTCCATTGTACTTTAGTATTGTTTTCCGCCGATTATAAGCAACGGCCCAGATCATGCCGCGTTCGTTGCCGGATCAGACCGATTGACACCAGTTCCGCCGCTCGCCCAACCTTCGAGTCTACAAGGGATAGCAAACGAAAATGTAGCTCCGGGTCCATCATTGGGTGTCGCCCAGAGGCGTCCATGATGAGCTTCGATAATGGATCGACTGATCGATAGGCCAATTCCCATACCATCGGTTTTCGTTGTATAGAAAGCTTCGAAGAGCTTGTCCGAGGCTTGAGGCGGGAAACCGACTCCCGCATCCTTCACGCTAAGGCGTACTCGGTCGCCGTCATCCCGTTCAGTTCGGATAACTAACTCTCTCGGGCGATCGTCAACGGCGCTCATCGCGTCCGAAGCATTCCGTAGCAGGTTCAGCATGACCTGCTGAAGCTGGATTCGATCTCCTCTCACGGGCGGGAGGTCTTCTGCGAATTCTTGGCGGAGAATGACCCGGTTTCGCTGTAGCTCACTCAGCGACAACGACGTGACCTCTTGGGCAGCCTCATTCAGGTCCATCAATTCGGGTTGAGGGTCCTTCTTGCTGTAAAGCGTTCGCAGTCGCGTGATCACGTCAGAGGCCCGGTTGCCATCGCGAATCGTGCGCCGGGCAGTTTCGCGCGCGCCCTCAACGTTGGGGGGGTCGGCAGAGAGCATCCGCAGACACGTGCCGGCATTGGTGATGATGCCGGAAAGAGGCTGATTAATTTCGTGTGCGATTGACGCGGTTAACACTCCCAGGCTCGTTACCCTTGCTACCTTAGCGAGTTCCGACCTCGCCTTGCCGAGAGCTTCTTCCGACATGCGGCGCGCCGTAACATCCTGAACCGCCGCGATGTACTGCAGCTGACCATCCTGGTCCCGAGTCGCATGAGCGACCGCATGTAGATACTTGATCGACTGGTCCGGCATCATCAAGCGGTACTGCCATTCAAAGTCGTTCCTGCCGTTTCGTGCCTGTTCGATCATTTTCTCTAACAAGGTGAGGTCTTCCCGATGCACACGAGTACGGATCAGTTCGAGCGTCACGGGCACTCCGATCTCAAACTGGTAGATGCGATAGAGCTGCTCTGACCACGTGATTTCGTCCGTTGCTGCCTTCCAAGAGAAGCTGCCGATGCGACTCAGATTCTGACCTGCCGCGAGGAAGGCCTCACTGCGCCACAACTGTTCTTCTGCCCGTTTCCGATCGTCAATATCGGTGTTAGTCCCATACCATTTCAAGATGTTGCCCGATTCATCGAGCATGGGGTTGGCACGGAACAAAAACCATCGATACTCACCGTCGAAACGCCGCAATCGAGCTTCGCCTTCTCCCGGCTTACCAGAGGCCATAATCGACTGCCAGGTTCCGGCCACAGCGTCTAGATCGTCCGGATGAACCGCAACGGTCCAGCCTGATCCCTGCAACTGTTCCAAGGGGAGTCCCACATAGGCTAGATAGTGCTGGTTGAAGAATTCCGCATATCCGTCAGGGCGCGCCGACCACGCCATTGCCGGGATTGTGTTAATGATTAGACCAAATTCGCGTTCGCTGGCCTTCAGCGCCTCCTCAGCCCGCTTGCGATCCTCGATATCAGTGCTTGTTCCGTACCACCTGACGATCTTGCCTGCATCGTCGCGTAATGGCTCCGCGCGAATAAGAAACCACCGATAGACTCCGTCATAGTGGCGAAGACGCGCCTCGATCTCGCCTGGTTCTCCTGAAACCAACAACTCTTGCCATCTTTTCATTAACGGTGGTAAGTCCTCCGGATGGAACGCAACTTGCCAGCCCCAACCATGCGACTCTTCCGGAGACAGACCCGTATACTCGTGCCAACCTTTGTTGAGGAACTCGTTCGGACCATCCGGCAGATTGCACCAGGCCAGTGTGGGGATGGTATCAATCACCTGCCGCAATTTGGCCTCTGACTTCTTGATTTCATTGAATGCTCTCTGCAGGGCTGCTTCGCTCTCTCTCAGCCGCTCCTCGATTTTCTTCCGCTCGTCAATTTCCTTCCTCAGTTCCTCGTTCGCTTGGCCAAGTGCACTGGCTCGTTCTGCTACGCGCTGATCGAGTTCGTTGGCAATGCGTTTCTGTTCGCTTAGGAGCCTTGCCTCTCGCATTGCGGTGGAGGCCTGATTTGCGGCTACGCTCAGAAGAAGGCTTTCGGTCTGCCTAGGGAAATCCGCACGGCCAGAACCTGCTACGATCATGCCGATCTCACCATGTACACCCAGTGGCACAGGCAGCCTCGAGAATTCTTTATCTCGAAATCGGTCCCGCATGGACGGCAACGGTTTCTGGCCATCGCCTTCGAACCAGTTGCTGACCATCCCGCCGATCTCTTGCGGGGTCACTTTCAATTTGCACGAGTCAGCGATGCGCAGGATCTCGATCGGAACTATGGCCACGCAATCTTTCAACCGTGCATAAGTGAAGTCCAGACTGAGCATACGGAGGAGAGCGTCGAGCAGGATATGAACAATCTGCGAGGGCTGGTCACTGCTCCACATAGCCGGCAGAGCAAGCAAGCTGATCAGATCATTAATGCAGCGCTGAAGGCGCTTGATGTCCTGGGCTGGATCTTCGAGTAGCCCTTCCATATCAGGCCGCCGCGGCTGCGCTACTTGGATGATCCCTGGGTTCACGAAGTTCACGCAGGAACTCGTCCGGCGGTACGAAGAAAGGCAGGCCTTCTTTGAGGAAGGGAAGGAGCACGCGGTACGCCTCGCCGGGGCTATTGAAGAAAGCACAAATGTGAGCTCGATCCCTAAGAGTTGAGCCAGCGAAACGGATGGGAGCCGAGATCATTCTGGATTCCTCCTAATAGACCCGAACGCGCTACGTGGTCGCGCGAGAGGTTCTAGTCACATTGACTTGCCCAGTTTCGACCGTCGCGATGTAGGGTGAGGACAAGAACGATGGGACTCAGGATACCACTTTAAGCGCAATGTCGTACGTGCCCAAGTATTCCTGCCCGAGGTTCCGGAGTCGGTTCCTTCAACCAGCAAATGCGGCCGACTTATACGAAGGTATCGATCAATACCTTCGTCTAATAGAGTCGAGGCAACTCTTCTGGCTTAATCGCAAGCCGGGTACTGAATCAAACCCGAACGAATCGGATAGCGCAATTTTCTAATCTAAGGAGAACCCGAATGAGCATTACCCAGATCGAAAGAGTGCTCTACACCGCAAAAGCCCACACGACGGGTGGACGGGACGGAGGAGCTTCGCGCACATCTGACGGGCACTTGGACGTTAAGCCTTCCCTTATCTCCCAAACTACGCCAGCGCCATTGTGACCACGAATGAAGTCGTTCAGCCCCTTTCATTTCACGTTCGGTTGACTCAGAGCTTATCTGCTGATTAGGAGATCACCATGAGATCAACAACGGAAGTTCTCGATCACCACCTGAAGTGCTTCGCCGATCGTGACCTTGATGGTGTACTGGCAGACTACTCACCGGACGCGGTATTTTTTGGGCCTGAAGGAGCACTGCGCGGACCGAGTGCGATTAAACCCGTATTTGCAACCATGTTCGCCGAGTTCGCTAAACCTGGTACGTCCTTTGCCCGAAAGCAGCTATTAATCGAGGGGGAATACGCGCACATCGTTTGGACCTCGGAAACAGCGGACAATTCCTATGAGGTTGCCAGCGATACGTTTGTTATTCAGGACGGAAGCATTCGATTGCAAGCGTTTACGGCGAAAGTCAAACCGAAGCACTGATACGAGAGACATCCGAAGTCAAGGAGGTTTTTGTGGTTCCTTCAGGAACCGCGCTGCGTCTTCTCTGCGCGAAAGCCTTGATTTGTGGAGCAGTCATTTGTCAGGCGCAAACGTATTCGACTTCCGTTTCGAGCACTTCGGGTCAAAGCATTCCTGCGGGAACGGGAGCGAACCCGTTTGCTGGCAGCGTGCCGACAAAACTCGAGGCCGGACGCATGCCGCTGTCTTTGCAAGATGCCATTAATCTCGCGCTGAGGCACAATCTCGGACTGCTGCTTTCGCGTGCTGACACTGGCGCCGCCCGGGGACAGCGCTGGCAGGAAGTGAGCGCCTTGCTGCCGCACGTAACGGCGGCTCCTGTCGTCGCGGCATCGAAGGTCAACATTGAGGAAGCTGGCCTCTCTGGCGTAAGCGCCCTATTTCACATCTCACCAGCCGTCGGGCCGTTTTCTTACTTCGACGCGCGGGCAGGGGTGAGCCAGACACTCTTCGATTGGAAGTCTATCAACGCCGCTCGTGCGGCAGGCCAGAATGTGAAGTCGGCTGACTATACGCTTCTAGATGCTCACGACCAAGTCGTCCTGACCGTCGGATACGTTTACTTTCAAGCCGTGTCTGACGAAGCCCGCATTGCAACTGATGAAGCTCAGGTCCAGACGGCACAGGCACTCTTTGATCAAGCCACCGACCAAGTGAACGCTGGGACTACGGCGGACATTGATGCCCTGCGCACCAAGGTCGAGTTGCAAACCCGACAGCAACGGTTGATCCAGGCAAAAAACGACTTTGCCATTCAGAAGATCACCGTGGCACGCGTGATCGGTTTGGCTCCCAGTCAGGATTTCGAACTCACGGATAAATCGCCATATCAGCCACTGGGAAATTTGACAATTAACGAAGCTCTAACACGCGCGTACGCATCGCGATCTGATTATCGCGCAGCTATGAGCGCGCTCCGCGCGGCGGAATTGTCACGCAAAGCAGCAGGCGCCGGCTACTTTCCATCGCTTTCATTCGACGCAGACTACGGGACAGGAGGAGCTCATCCGTCAGACGCAACGAAGGTATACGATGTGCGCGGGACGCTTTCCATCCCGATCTTCACTGGGAACAGGGTTCACGGTGATATTCGGCAAGCCGATGCAGGGCTCGAACAGAGCCGCGAGCGGCTCGACAACTTGCGAGCGCAAATCGAGGCCGACGTGCGCACAGCGCTGCTCATCCTCGAGTCTTCCGCAGAGCAGGTGAAGGTTGCACGCAGCAACATCGATTTGGCCGATCAAACGCTCACACAATCACGCGACCGCTTCTCCGCCGGCGTTACTGACACGGTAGAGGTCGTGCAGTCGCAAGAGGCGGTTGCCAGCGCGCACGAGCAATACATCTCCAGTTTGTACAGCTATAATTTCGCGAAAATTTCCCTCATTCGCGCCCTGGGTGCTGGCGAGCAGGGCGTGAAGGAATACTTCCCAGGAAAATAATATGGCGGACGAAATTGCATCTTCTTCGGCTTCTGAGACGGCGGCAAATTCAGCTCCAGCGCCGGAAAGAAGGTATTCTCCAGAGGCCCGTCGAAAGCGCCGCAGGAATCTCATCATTCTGATCACCGCGGTCATGGCCGTCGCCGCAGGCCTGCTATTGTGGCGCTATTTGAGCAGCTATGAATCGACGGACGACGCCCAGGCAGATGTGCATCTATATCCAGTCAGTGCCCGTATTTCGGGTTACGTTATTCGCGTCAACATAAATGACAATCAATGGGTTAACAAAGGCGACGTTCTGGTTGAGATTGATCCAACGGATTATCAGGTTGCGCTGACACAAGCACAAGCAAATTTGGCCAACGCCGAAGCGACGGCGCGATCCCTCAACATCACCGTGCCCATCACGTCCGTAAACACAGTGAGCCAGCTGCAGTTCACTGCTTCGGGAATCGAGGATGCGCGTGCTGCAGTCAGCGCAGCTGAAAAGCAGCTTGCCGCCGCTCATCAACAGGTGGAAGCTGCGCAAGCGAACGACGTCAAGGCCCAAGACGATCTGCGTCGATACAAATTACTCGTCGATAAGCGGGAAGTCTCACCCCAGATCTATGATCAGGCGTTGGCCTCCTCCAGGTCCAGCATCGCAAACGTCGCAGCCGCTCAGGCCACTGAATCTGCCGCACAGCTGTTCGTCCAACAGGCGCAGAGCCGATTAGCGCAAGCCACCGCCAATCACGAGTACGCGCAAACAGGTCCACAACAAGTGTCGTCCACCAAAGCAAGGGTACAGGCCGCAATTGCCGATGTTCAGCAAAAACGGGCGCTCGTACAGCAGGCGGAATTGAACCTGCAATACACGAAGATCATTGCCTCGGTCAGCGGCGAGATAAATAAGACAGTCGTTGTTGGATTGAACGTTCAACCCGGGCAGCAACTACTCACTATTGTGCCTCTCGACGAAGTCTGGGTCACAGCCAATTTCAAAGAAACGCAACTCAAGCACATGCAAGTCGGACAGAAAGCTGACATTCACGTGGATTCAAGCGGCAGGACATTGCACGGCCATATTGACAGTATTGCCGGTGCGACTGGGCCGCTGTTCAGTTTGCTTCCGCCCGAGAATGCCACTGGAAATTACGTAAAAATTGTGCAGCGAGTGCCGGTAAAAATTGTTCTTGAGCCTGGCGAGAATCGAGACCGAAGGCTACGGCCAGGTATGAATGTAGTTCCAGACATATACCTCAGATGACCACCGCCGCGCTCACACTTGATCAAGACATCTGGCGGCCACGGTACAACCCATGGTTGATTGCCGTTGTCGTTGCTCTCGCCGCGTTCATGGAAGTGCTTGACACCAGCATTGCTAATGTGGCGCTTCCATATATGGCGGGGAATTTGGGGGCAAGCAATGATCAGAGCACCTGGGTTCTGACTTCTTATCTGGTCTCGAACGCAATCATCCTGCCGATGACCGGCTGGCTCGCCGGCGCATTTGGCCGCAAGCGCTTCTTCATGAGCTGCCTCAGCATTTTTACCGTCAGTTCACTATTGTGCGGCTTCGCGCCCACTCTGGGCTTTCTTCTTCTCTTCCGAGTTATGCAAGGCGCGGGCGGCGGCGGGTTGCAGCCAATGGCACAAGCCATTTTGGCAGATACTTTCCCTCCAGAAAAGCGTGGCCTTGCATTTGCTTTGTATGGCATCACCGCCATTATGGCGCCAACGATTGGCCCCACGCTGGGCGGATGGATCACGTTCAACTATTCCTGGAGATGGATTTTCTTTATCAACCTCCCCGTCGGCGTGATGGCCTGGTTCCTGATGCGGCGCTTCGTCGAGGACCCTCCTTATTTACAGCGGCTCAAAGGCGCGGGAGTCAAGCTGGACTACGTAGGCATCGCCCTTTTGACCATTGGAGTAGGCGCACTGCAGATTCTGCTCGATAAAGGGCAGGAAGACGACTGGTTCGGATCGCGCTTCATCACCAGTCTTGTCATCATTTCGGCGGTGTGCCTCATTTCTCTGGTCGTGTGGGAATGGTTTGAAAAGGCGCCGATCATCGACGTCCGAATGTTCAAGAACTTCAATTTTGCCAGCGCGAGTCTGATGCTATTTACCCTGGGCATCCTGCTGTTCAGTAGCCTGGTTCTGATGCCGCAGTTTCTGCAAACGCTTTTAGGTTACACGTCAGAACTGGCCGGCTTTGCTCTTTCTGCCGGCGGCCTTGTCTTACTGTTGGAAACTCCAATTGTGGGTCAACTGACCACAAAAGTTCAAGCGCGCCGCTTGATAGCCTTCGGCTGGCTGGCGTTATCGATTGCAATGTTCTATTCCACGAAGAGAATCGACCTGCAGATGAGCTTTAATGCAGCGGTATGGCTGCGCATCGCTCAGGTCGTCGGCCTAGGTTTGCTGTTCGTACCAATTACACTCGTGGCGTACATCGGGATTGCGCCGGAGAAAAACAACGCTGTAGCCGGAATCGCGAATTTCATGCGCAACATGGGAAGCAGCGTGGGAACATCCTTGGTGACTACTTTGATCGCCAGGCGCTCCCAGTTCCATCAGCTAAGACTTGTGGAGAAGGCAAGGATCGACAATCCAAATTTTGCCAACGCGGCGCAGGGGTTAGCACACCGCTTTGCGAATGCTGGACTTGGACGGCACGACGCCCTTGCAACCGCCTACGCGCGGATTTATCAAACGTTGCGGGCGCAGGCCGCAAGCCTCGCCTACATTGACACCTTCATGGTTCTTTCCGTAGGCGCAGCAATTATGTTCTGCCTGAGTTTTGTTTTGAGGAAAAATGATCCAGGCGGTGGTGGGGTGAGAGTGGCAGAGTAAGGCTGGTTATGCAGTTGAAGTCTATTTTATGCCCGATTGATTTTTCGGATTTCTCGGTTGGGGCGTACCGGCACGCGCTGTCGATTGCGGAGCACTACAAGGCAACGGTGGTTGCGCAGCATGTAGTCGAATTGTGGAAGTATCCATTTGCCGACTATGCCGCCTATGAGGCAGACTACGCGAAAATTTCCAGAGCGCTGAGCGAGGGTGGCGAGGTGCGACTGCGGGAATTCATTCAGGAGCACTCTCATAAGGGAATTCGGCCAGAGCTCGTGGTGAATTTGGGGAATGCCGCCGACTCGATTCTCTCGGTTGCGCAAGCGCGGAACGTCGAACTGATCGTTATGGGAACCCACGGCCGGCGCGGATTTGACTGCCTGGTGCTGGGCTCTACAACCGACCGGGTGATGGGCAGAGCGTCCTGCCCGGTCCTGGTGATTTCCGGGCAACCACGGGAGGCCGGCGCAACCGTCCCTGAAGGCCGCCAGGTCCATCGTCTAAGCCGGGTTCTTTACCGTACAGATTTTTCCGAGAATTCCGAAAGAGCTCTGGACTACGCGATTTCGGCGACGGCCGAGCATGACGGTGATGTCACACTGCTGCACGTCGTGGAGCACCTCCCACGGTCGGCCAAGGCGCGCGAACTGATGGCGACATGTTCGCAACGACTGGATAAACTGATTCCCGCAGAGACCCGCAAGGCGCTGAAGGTATGGACGGTGGTAAAGGTCGGAAAACCGTATGAGCAAATTGTTCAGCAGGCTCTCACAGAGCAGTCGGACATGATTACCATGGCGGCGCGCGGCGCCGATGCTCTGGACCGCGCAGTCTTCGGCTCGACAACCTATCGTGTGATCCAGTTGGGACCCTGCCCGGTTCTCGCGATTCATACTTGATGGGCCTGCAGAGGGAAGTTGGATTGTATGGTCAAAATCATCACCATTGAACGCGAGTACGGGTGTGGAGGGGGCGAAATCGCTCAATCGGTGGCAAACCGCCTCGGCTGGAAACTCTGGGACCAGCGGCTAACGGAGGAGATCGCGAGACTGGCGAATTGCCCGAAGGCGGTGGTCGAAGCCCGCGAGGAACGGAATGATCCACTGTATTACCGGCTTTTCAAATCCTTCCTGCGGGGAAGTTACGAGGGCAGTATCAACGCTCCCAAACTTAACCTGGTTGATAGCGAGACGATACTCCGAATCACGAGGCGCGTGGTCGAGAACGCCGCGCAGAGCGGGAACTGTGTCATCGTGGGCAGAGGCGCACAACAGTTTCTAAAGAACCGGCCAGACACTTTGCGTATGTTTCTCTATGCCCCGCGAGAAGACAAAATTCGACGGCTTCTGACCCGTGGAAGGAGTGAGAAAGAAGCCGAAGAGTTGGTGGATACGGTCGATCGAGAACGCGCCGATTTTATTCAGAAATACTTCAATGTCGAATGGCCGGATCGTGCGATTTACCACGCCATGCTAAGTACTTCGATTGGTGATGAGGCGGCCCTTCGCCTGATCCTGAGCCTTATGGAAGCCTACGAAAAAAAGGCGACGGCATGACAACTCTTCAGGAATTCCGATGCGAAATCTGTAGACGAATCACCAACAACGCAAATCACTGGTTTGTGATTCAATGCAGCGATGCGGAGCTCACTGTGCTTAAGTGGAATGCAAATGCCGCGAGCGCCGCCGGTGCTCGCCACTTCTGCGGAGAAGCCCATGCGCAGGTATACATTAGCCGATGGTTTGAGTCGATTTGCTCGCCGCCGCCGCCGGATTTTACGAGACCGGCGTCTGTTTGACCGTCCGCGCATTCTCGGCGACAATCCAGGTCCCTTCCGGTAATTTGTGAACGATAGGTGCGATCATGACTCATGACGCGGCCGTTTTGAAAGCCCACGAGATCGCGAATTGCGTGCTGGCGCCATCCGCAGGACAAAACGACAAGGCGGGACGATTCTCTACCGAGGCTGTCGAAGCGCTTGGTGCGTCAGGACTGCTTGGGCTGTTGCTACCCGTGGATTTAGGTGGTTCAGGGTTAGGTCCCCGCACATTTGCCGTTGTGACGGCGACGCTGGCCGAGGCGGACGCTTCTGTGGCTATGGTCTATCTGATGCACATCCTGGGCACCGCAACAATCTCGGCAGCGCGCCCAAGCGCGGCTCGCGCACTCACGCCCATACTGCAGGAGATTGGTGCGGGCCGACATTTATCCACTCTCGCTTTCAGTGAGGCCGGCTCGCGGAGTCATTTCTGGGCGCCTATTTCCCGCGCACATCGGAATGGCAACGGCGTGCGCATAAGCGCCAAGAAATCGTGGGTGACCAGCGCCGGTCATGCGCAGAGCTATGTCGTGTCTGCGCTTGCCCCGGAGGGGGCGGGACCTACCGATTCCACTCTCTATCTTCTTCCCGCCAAGACACACGGCCTTTCAGTTGCGGGGCCGTGGGAAGGTTTGGGACTTCGGGCCAACGCCTCTGCGCCGATTACGCTGGACGAGTGCCAGGTCCCACCCGACTTTCAGCTTACGGATGACGCCGCGGGCTTTCCGGCCATGCTCAACGTGGTGCTGCCACTCTTTAATTTGGGGACGGCAGCAGTGGCCCTCGGATTGTGTCGAGCGGCAGTCGCTGGTACTGTGTCGCACCTCAAAAACGCGAAATTCGAGCATCTCGGTCAGAGCCTCGGCGAGAGCCTGCCTACTCTCCGCGCGCAACTCGCGGCCATGCTGATTGACACCGACGGACTGTCGGCGCGCATCGACAATTTGGTCGAGCATCTTGAGAAGCCATGCGAGACGACCATGCTGCGCGTGCTGGAGACTAAAGCCGCCGCAGGCGATGTCGCGATCAGCGTTACCGCAACAGCAATGCGCGTTTGCGGTGGTGCGGCGTTCTCAAAGCATTTGAGCATCGAACGCCTGTTCCGCGATGCGCACGCGGGTGCTGTCATGGCGCCCACGGGTGATGTTTTGCGCGAGTTCATCGGGAAGTCGCTGTTGGGAATACCGCTCTTCTGAGACCACGCGCCGGCGAAAACCGAGAAAGTGTTTTTGTCAAACTCTTTGACAGGAACCGTGGAGGCGTAATGAGCAAAACAATCTGGCTGGGAGCTGTTGCATACAATCCGAAGGTGGTTACGATTTGGGAGGGGATCCGGCGCTATTTTCACGAGGAAGCGCATCTTCCCATTGAAGTGGTACTATTTCAGAGCTACGAGGCCCAGGTCCTCGCGCTCCTCGCCCAACCGGGCGACACCGAGCCGCGTATCGACATCGCCTGGAACACAAATCTTGCCTATTTGCAGGCCGATGAGTGGAGCGGCCATGCCTGTCGTGCGGTCGCCATGCGCGACACCGATCTCGGCTGGATGACCAAGGTCGTCGCGGTTACCGGCGGCCCCATTTCTACGCTTGCAGACTTAAAAAACCGGATGCTCGCGCTTGGCAGCCGGGACAGTGGACACGCAGCGATTCTTCCCGTTCACTTTTTGGAGCAGCAAGGCATGCGAGAGGGAAGGGACTACCGGACGCTGCGCTTCGACAGCGACGTAGGCAAACATGGCGATACCGGCACCAGCGAAGTGGAAGTAATACGCGCTGTCCTCGACGGGCGAGTCGACGCGGGCGCTATCGGCAGCCCCTTCTGGAACACTGTGTGCAACGAGCACCTGGTGCCCGAAGGCGGCCTTCGTGAGATATGGTCCTCTCCGGCCTACAATCACTGCATGTTCACGGCAAGGCCCGACTTCGACCTCGAACGGGAGCATCGGTTCGTTAAGGCGCTCTTCGGCATGAGCTACGACAACCCGGTTCATCGCCCAATACTCGAAGCCGAAGGACTTCAGCGTTGGCTGCCACCTCACGTCGATGGTTACGCTGCGTTGCGGCAAGCCGCGTCCGAACAAGGATTTTTCAAGCCGCTATTTGCCAAAACGGCCTGAGAAATTGAGGCGATCAGGCTTTTATTGGCGGCCAGCTAGGGGACGATTTCGAACTTTTCTGCTGGATGTCGATATTTTCGACCAGGCGTTTAACAACTTAGGATTGAATCGAACCGAATCGTACTCTAGTGTTGTGTCATCTAAATAACTAGTAATAATGTTCCAGGCGTGCTAGGCTTCATCCATGGCACGGCCTGTAGCGGTGCTCGAGCTGACTCCGGACGAGAAACAGAAATTGCAGCGTCTGGCCGGCAGTAAAACCGGCAGCCAGCGCGACGGTCTGCGCGCTCGTATCGTGCTGCGCCGGGCGGAAGGTTCGCGGGAAGCAGAAGTTGCCGCCGCTCTGGGGGTCAGCATCAATACGGTATCGACCTGGTCGCGGCGGTTTGAACAGCAGGGGCTGGAAGGCCTGCGGGACCGGCCGGGACGTGGGCGGAAACCTTGGCTGCCCTCCACCCAGGTGCGGCAGGTTATCACTCGGGTGGTACAACCCCCGAAGGGCAAGAAGAAGTGGAGCACACGGAGCATGGCGGCCGCGGCCGGCATGTCGCACCAGAGCGTGCACCGTATTTGGAAAAATAACGACCTGAAACCTCACCTGCTGCGCACCTTCAAGATATCGCAGGATCCTCAGTTTGAGCGCAAGTTTTGGGACGTGATCGGGCTTTACCTGAACCCGCCGGACAAAGCTCTGGTGCTATGCTGCGATGAAAAGAGTCAATGTCAAGCTCTGGAACGCACGCAGCCAGGATTGCCGCTGGGGATCGGACACATTCGCACTCAAACTCACGATTACAAGCGGCACGGGACCATCACGTTATTTGCGGCTCTGAACTATTTGGACGGAAAAATTCTCTCCCGGACGGAGAAGCACCACACGCATGTGGAGTGGTTACGCTTCCTGAAACAGATTGAGAGGGAGACGCCGCCGGAGCTGGAACTGCACCTGATTGTAGACAACTATGCGACCCACAAACACCAAAAGGTGCGGCACTGGCTGAAGTGCCATCCCCGCGTGATCGTGCACTTTACACCGACGGGAAGTTCGTGGATGAATCTGGTTGAGCGCTTTTTCGCTGATCTGACAGCCGATTGCGTGCGCGAGGGGAGTTTTGAAAGTGTGCGCGAATTGATAGAGGCGATTGACGAGTTTCTGGCTGTACGGAATGAAGAGCCGAAGCGCTACGTGTGGCGCGCCAAAGGCGAAGATATATTGCGGAAGATCGAGAAGGCGAAAGCAGTGCTCGAAAGGATTATTAACAGTTAATTAGATTACAGCACACTAGAAGATCGGCACAGCACCGTTCGTATCTCGGCTACGAGAGCCGCGCGATCACACTCTCAGCGGCGCAGACCAGCGACGCCGCTTGGGGTGGGAATAATACTCCTGAGCTCGCCAAGTCGTTCACCTCACCGATGAAGGCATTGAGGTTCCCAATGGCAGCAGCATCTTTTCCTGTGTTTATCAGGTTTATCGCGTGTTGAAGCTTTACTACCAGTGAGTTGCCCTGGCCTCCATTCAGCACTCCCTGGGAGAACAGCGCATTCACGGCATTGATGATAGCCGACGTCACCTGCTGTACCATGCCTTCGGCGGGAACGCGGTAAGCGACACCAAGTACGCCTCCCGGCCGACGCGTCGAAAACGGTGATCCCGCCACTTCCGGTCAGCGCACCGTTAGCAGCCACGCTGAAACTCGGATAACCCTCGAAAGCTCCGGGCCAGAAGTCCTGTTCGAGGACATCGCGCAAACTGACGCGAAGCCCGTTTCTGGATAGCTTCCGGTTGGCCGACCATTCGTTCGGAACCTCATCCTTCGCTTCCCACTAACCCCCGACTTCGGCCTGGTGACACTACTGCGATGGTACAATGCGCGGCGGCAAGCACCCTTCCCGCCTGCATGGCGGTTGCGGGAAAACGACTATATGAGTTCTCACCCGAAGGTATTTTACGGCTGGTGGATTGTAGCCGCGTGTTCGCTGGGGTTGTTCCTCAGCACAGGGCCCGTCGTGGTATTCTCCTTCGGAGTTTTTTTCAAGTCACTTATTCAGGATTTTCACGCTGGCCGCGGGGCTGTTTCGTTTGCTTTCACGCTTCACAATCTCGCGGGCCCGATGTGCGTTCCATTGGTCGGCCGGCTGATTGATCGCTTCGGAGCTCGGCGAGTGATTCTGACAGGGACCACGATCTTTGCGTTTATTTTGGTTTGCAGCGAGCTGGTAGGCACAAGGATCGCGTACCTGTATCTCTTCTATACTGCGCTCGGCGTCGTGTCCGGGAGTTCATCCCCCGTGCCCTACGGGACCGTAGCCTCACGATGGTTTGACCAGCGGAGGGGCTTGGCGCTTGGCCTCATGATGCTTGGTTTAGGCATTGGAGCGATCACCCTACCTTTAATTGCATACAGACTCGTCGTTGTGTTCGGGTGGCGTACGGCCTACGCGACCTTCGGGTGCGCTGTCTTGTTGATTTGTCTGCCGGTCATGGCAGCCCTGATCAAGGACGACCCAAGAGAGAAGGGGCTCATGTCCGATGGCGTCGTGCGGGCGGAAGGAGCAGAACGAGGAGAGCACGATCTGGAAGGAATGAGCTGGCGTCATATTTGGCGTCAGCCTATCTTTTGGCTGTTAGTTGGTGCCTTTTTTTTGGCGGGTGGGAGCGTACATGCCTGCGTTCTACACATGCCGGCATTGTTAGCCGATCGCGGCGCAAGCGCACAAGGAGGCGCAGTAGCGAGCGCTATCGTGGGGGTGGCGGTGCTGATTGGCAGAATAGGAACCGGGTACCTGCTCGACCGATTCCTTGCGTCGCGGCTGGCGATGATTTTATTTGGCGGAGCATCCGTCGGAATTGCATTGCTGTGGTTCGGGAGCGCGGGCAAGGTTGGGTTGTTTGCTGCATTCCTGATTGGACTGGGTATGGGCGGAGAGGGAGACATTATCGCATACACCGTCAGTCGCTATTTTGGTTTAAGAGCATTCGGCACAGCGTACAGCTACGCCTTTGGCGGTTTTGTGCTGGGGGGCGCGGCGGGCGTCTTTTTGATGGGGGCTGGCTTCGATTCTAAGCATTCTTATACTTTGCCGCTGGGCGCATTTTTCTTCGCCATGCTGATAGCGGCGGGGTTGATGAGTCGGCTTGGGCCCTATCGTTACGCTCCGCGACGGGCCGAGCCCGCGCTAGGCGTAGCGAATGCCGGGGCCCCGATTCAGGCCTAAGGTGGGATTTTCGCCGAGGTGAATCACTTAATCGTCCCCAGACAAACTGCGGAGGGAAATTATGACGGCGCAACCTGCTTCGAGCATCACGTCAGCACCGCTTTTGCAGGCACGCAACCATTTGATCCTTCATCAAGCGCTGTACGCTGCAGCCAAATTGGGAGTCGCCGACCTGCTTAATGGTGGAGTGCGCACGACGGCGGAACTTGCCGGAGAGCTGAAAGTCAACGAAGAGGCGCTGTACCGTACGCTCCGCGCACTCGCTAGCCAAGGAATATTCGAAGAAACGACTGCGCGCACTTTTGGAAATTCGCAACTTTCTCTCTCTTTGCGGACCAATGAGCCCGGATCGGTACGTGCGCTTTTTCTCTTCTTCGGGACGGAGCTCTATTATCGATCGCTGGGAGAAATCCTTTACAGCATCCAGACCGGGGAGCCAGCCAGGGCCAAGCTGCTGGGCATGAGTGAGTGGGAGTACCTCCGCCAGCACCCAGAATTGGCGCGGATTTTTGATGACGCGATGACCAGCAACTCAGACCTTACGGGCGCTGCGATTGCTGCTGCATATGACTTTGGAGCGTGGGAAAGCATCATGGACGTCGGCGGCGGAAACGGAATCCTGTTGTCACACGTGCTCAAGGCACACAAGAAGCTGCGAGGTGTCCTGGCGGACCAGCCGGACGTCCTGGAACGCGCGCGACGGCGCGGGTTTCTGGGAGGCGAGTTGGCCGCGCGTACGTCCATTGAAGAGTGCGATTTTTTCCGCGAGGTACCCTCCGGTTGCCGAGGGTACATCATGAAGAGCGTGATTCACGACTGGGATGACGAAAAGGCCCGGGAAATCCTGATGAACTGCAGACGAGCCGTTCCCGCGAACGGCGCGCTGCTGCTGGTGGAATGGGGTTTGTCCGAATCTAACCTTCCCTCGACCGGCAAGCTGATGGATTTGGTGATGCTGGTGCTGACAGGAGGAAAGGAGCGGACTACCGAGGAATACCGCGGGCTATTGGCAAGCGGAGGGTTCAGGCTTCAGAGGGTAATTCCCACGGCCTCTGAATACGCGGTCATTGAGGCGATTCCAGCCTAGTTGTGTTGCCTTTGAGAGCTTTCGCTGGATGCAATACGGCAAAAATGCGAAGCGGGGCCAGAAGTTTTGGTGTTGTATCGGAAGCGCGAAGGGGCTAGGCGCATGCACGAGCACGGTGTGTTCAAGACCGGTTCTGGGAAGTCATGAATATATCGGCTGGGCGATTGCGCCCGAGTGACGCTAGTGTTTTATCGGAAGCGCGCACTCGAGAATGAGTGCGTGTGGCGACAATGCTCTGCGCGCTTTCGATAAAACCGCTAGAAGGAAGCCGCGCGCGGGGTGCGGCGGACGCGGAGTGCTATGGGAATTGAATCGATTTCGGCTTGGAAGTCATTGTAATAAGAGAAGTTGCGCGAAAACCCCGTTATTGATGCTCATCGATATATTGCTTCTCGCATCCAGCGAGGTCATCCTAGCGCCGGAGGGTCGGTCAAGACCAAGACCACAGACACTTGCGGCTTATACACGCGGTAGCGTCCGCCGCGCGAGCGGCTTCGTTCTAACGGGTCATCCAGAAATTAACTTCCCAATCACCGACCATCCGCCCGGAATGAGAACGCATCGAACGGAAACCGCAAAAAGAACTCAGTGCCGCGAGGAGTCGCAGGGCACGAAACTCTCGGCCTCCTTCGGATCGCGTTTGCCGGAATAAGGAGCCAACATCGGGGTAAGGGAAGACAGGTCGGCAGCGCTCGATGACGCCGTTGTCCCGATGGCAGGCGATCAGCTTCAGTGGCGGTCCCTTCTCAACCCATTTTTCCAAGGCGGTGAGCGCATCGAATTCAGTGAGTCCCGGACCTCCTCTGCCATGATGAACCCCCGGAATGAGAAATAGCCGCAAGAAGGTTTCAGTTTGCTCAGCCGCCCATAAATCTCATCAGGTGAGCGGTTGAAACGCGTGCCTGAGGTCGTACTTCGCGACATTGCGACCAAGGACCACCCCCGGCGACACTTGAAAAGTGGTAGTGCAAGCCTGCCCAGAGCCGTGCATAGATGATCTCGTTGCGAAGGTCATTCGGCATTTCGAAATGGTGTACGGCATTCAGGTTGCCAGCTGGTCCGGCTGC